>Ga0172379_10001716_pt1 | contig 42324 bp, 40 predicted proteins | sample GrowelOW334metaG_FD_119756 | JGI IMG/M metagenome (GOLD analysis project Ga0172379, IMG submission 119756) | Groundwater microbial communities from an aquifer near a municipal landfill in Southern Ontario, Canada - Groundwater well OW334 metaG | ecosystem: Environmental > Aquatic > Deep... | reverse complement strand
CGTTCCGGGTGCAATCGAAGCGGCACAGCGCAAGAAGGGCTTCAACAACGGCCTGTTCGAGTGGCTGCGCAAGGCACCCTGGGGCAACCCGATGTTCTCGGGCATGTTCATTTCCCTGGTCGGCTTCGGCTTCATCGGCGGCATCTCGGGCGTCGTGCTGGGCACCGAGCAGATCAACATGCTGATGCACAACACCTTCTACGTGCCGGGTCACTTCCATGCGACAGTCGTCGTCGGCACTACGCTGGCCTTCATGTCGATCACCTACCTGCTGGTACCCACGGTGTTCAAGCGCGAAATGATCTTCCCGAAGCTGTGCCAGATCCAGCCCTACCTGTACGGTCTCAGCATGATCGTGCTGTCCCTCGTGATGATGGGGGCCGGTACCCTCGGCGTTTCCCGCCGTCACTGGGACATGGCTTTCTCGGGTGCTCCATTCCAGTATGAATGGCCGGGTGCCGCCTACCTGATGATGGGTCTGACCGGTATCTTCGGCGTGATCGCGGTCATCGGCGGCGGTCTGTGGATCCTGCTGGTGGTCGGTTCGCTGCTGTTCGGCAAGAAGCTCGACGGCGGCGCGACCCACGACAAGCCCGTGCCGATCCCGGACCAGACCGTAGCCGCCAGCGCTTCCGCTACAGGCAGCCAAGAGCATACGAACGTAGCCGGTACGGTGGTCCTGGCAATGACCTTGCTGGTCTGCTTCGTCCTCTATTACTTCGTGAACTGGAAGTACCTGTCCGAAGTCTGGGGTCTTAGTTGATGACTGGCTGATTCAGGTATAAGGTTCCCCCGCACTTGGGTGCGGGGGGGCCTGCCTGAATCGGGCTTGCAACGCAGGACCGATTCAAGCAGGTTACGATAGAAGATAATCAGGACGACACCCCACGAACAAACTATGGAATCGACGCTGCCCACCAAACAATCCTCCGGCTTGACTTTCCGAGCCATCGCCGGAGTGTTCAAGCTGCGCATCGGCGTCGTCATCACCTTTACCGCCCTGGCAGGCTTGTCGGTAAGCGCGGGGCCCAGCCTCAGTCTGGCACAGTTGATCACGCTGACGCTCGCCGTGCTGATTTCCTCCGCCAGCGCGGGCGCTTTCAACCAGTATTACGAGCACGATACCGATCCCATGATGTCGCGCACCCGCAACCGGCCTTTCGCCACGGGCGAAATCGAGCACGGGCCGATCTGGCTGGTGGTCATCTTCGGCCTGATGGCGCTGTCCGTCGCCGCCGCATGGATCGCGCTGAATGCATGGGCAGCGCTGTTCACCTTCCTCGGCGCCTTCTTCTACGCCATCGTCTACACGGTCTGGCTCAAACGTCGCACCTGGCTCAACATCGTGTTTGGCGGGCTGGCCGGCAGCTGGGCCGTACTGGCGGGCGCCGCCGCCGCCGACCCGCATCTCGGCGCCGTACCGCTTGCTCTGGCTTTCGTCCTGTTTCTGTGGACGCCGCCGCACTTCTGGAGCCTGGCGATCGCCTATCGTGATGACTACGCGGCCGCAGGGGTTCCCATGCTGCCGGTGGTCGTCGGTGACAAGCGCGCGGCGCAAACCATTTTTGCCAGCACCCTGGTGCTCGTGGCGGCATCGTTTCTGCCGCTGGCGTTCGGACTCGGCGCAATCTACTTTGCAGGTGCCGCCGTGGGCGGCGGCCTGTTCGTGCAGAAGGCCTGGCGCCTGGTCCAGAATACCAACCGTGAAACAGCCATGAGCTGCTTCCATGCCTCGCTGGCGCAGCTGACGCTGGTACTCACGGCCGCAATCATCGACGCTCGCTTCTAGGCAGGCGGCCTCCTTGATTCGCACTTCTCTCCGAACCGCCCTCGCGGTAGTCATGCTTGCCGCTTGCGCAGGAGTCGGCGCCGGCGACACGGCGCCCGGGCTTGTGGCACGGCCACAGGGCGACCGCAGCGGCTTGGCGCTGAACACACTCGACGACAAGGCGGCGCTGCAACTATCGCAGAGCGTAATCGGCAAACCCGTTGGCGACCATGTTCTGCTCGATCGCGAGGGGCGACCGACACCGCTCGCCAAATACCGCGGCAAACCGCTGCTGGTGAATTTTGTTTACACCGCCTGCTTCAACGTCTGCCCCACCACCACGAAGAATCTGCAAAAAGCCGTGGAGGGAACGGTCAACGTGCTGGGGCCGGACCGTTTCAATATTGTCAGCATCGGCTTCAACCAACCCTTCGACTCGCCCCAGGCGATGAAAGCCTTTGCCTCCCAGTACGGCATCCATCTGCCCAACTGGGAGTTCCTCAGCCCTGCCGCCGCAATCATCGACGATCTGACGCAGAATTTCGGCTTCAGCTATGTGGCCACGGCGGCAGGTTTTGACCACATGAACCAGGTCACCATCGTCGACGCCGATGGAAAGATCTTCAGGCAAATATATGGCGAGACCTTTACTGCCGCAGACCTGGCGGAACCACTCAAGGCAATGATCACCGGCTCCCCGATTCCACCGCAGACCAGCACCCTGGCGGAGATCGTCGACCGCGTCAGAATACTCTGCTCGGTTTACGACCCCATCAGCGGGAAATACCGCACCAACTATGCGCTGTATTTCGACATCGCCGGTTTCGTCACCTTCATGATCTTCATGGTCTGGCTGGCCTTCAGCTTCATGAGAAATCGCCGCAACGACAAGATTCAATCCGGTTGATTCGAGTCAAGTCGGAATGCTCCCGACTTGCATATCATCAACCGCTAATAGTCGGCATTCGTCAACTAGTCCCGGCATGATGGAACCTCCCCAACGTGAGCGTACACGCAGCCTTGCGCGGCAACGCGCAAACCCTCTTCGAACGCATCGAGAACTTTTTCGATGCCTCGTTTGGCGGCGCCGACAATCCGCTGCGTCATCTGGGTGCCCTGGGCCTGTATTTCCTCTGGATACTGGTTGCCACCGGGCTTTATCTCTACACGGTGCTGGATACCAGCATCGAAGGCGTCTACAGCTCGATCGGCTATCTGTCACAACAGCAGTGGTACCTGGGAGGCATCCTGCGCAGCCTGCATCGCTATGCCTCCGACGCCTTCGTCCTGGTCATGATGCTGCATCTGGTGCGCGAGTGGGCCTATGGTCGCTACTACGGTTTCCGTCTGTATTCGTGGGTCACCGGCGTGCCGCTGATCTGGCTGGCGTATATCTCCGGCATCGGCGGCTACTGGATCGTCTGGGATCGCCTGGCGCAGTTCTCCGCCATCGCCACCACGGAACTGCTGGACTGGCTGCCCTTTTTCAACGAGCCGACGGCACGCAATTTTCTTGCGCCAGACTCGATCAGCGACCGCTTTTTCACCGTGCTGGTGTTCATCCACATCGGTGTCCCGCTGATGTTGATCCTCGGTCTGTGGGCCCATGTCAATCGCATCAGCCGGGTGGATTACCTGCCTTCGCGGCGGCTGATGCTGGGAATTCTGGCCAGCTTTCTGGCCTTGGCCGTAATCAAGCCGGCACTGAGCGGAGCGCCCGCCAACCTGGCCCTGGTGCCTGCCGATCTGCCACTGGACTGGTTCATCCTGTTCATCCATCCGCTGACCGACATCACCTCCCCTGCGGCAGTGTGGACGCTGATATTCGGCGCCACGATCCTGCTCTTCGCCCTGCCTTTTCTGCCTCATCCAAAGGCCCAGCCGATCGCCCTGGTCGACGCGGCCAACTGCAACGGTTGCAGTCGCTGCCACGCCGATTGCCCGTATGAGGCAATCACCATGGCGGTGCATCCCGACAAGCCGGGCCACAAAATCGCCCTGGTCGATCGCGACCTGTGTGCCAGTTGCGGTATTTGCGCCGGTTCGTGCCCCTCATCAACGCCCTTCCGCAGCCAGGAGAAACTGATGACGGGCATCGACATGCCGCAGCAACCGGTCGACGCCATGCGCCAGCAGCTCGAAACCGAGCTGGGAAGGCTCCGGATGCAACCCGCCGGCACCACTCAGCTTGTGGTTTTCGGCTGCGACAAGGGCGCCGATGTGCGTGGCCTGGCGAGCGCGAACACGGCGGCCATCAGCCTGCTGTGCACCGGTATGCTGCCACCTTCCTTCATCGAATATGCGCTGCGCAGCGGTGTCGATGGCATCATGGTCACCGGCTGTCGCGAGGGCGGCTGCGATTTTCGCCTCGGCATGCAATGGACACAAGAGCGTCTTGCCCACCAGCGCGAACCTCATTTGCGCAGCCTGGTACCGCAGGATCGGCTACGTCTGGTTTTTGCATCCCGCAACGAGAACAAACAACTGGCCGCTGCCGCAAACGAATTCAGAACCCAACTCGAAACCCGGATGGTCACCAGCAGCAAACCACCCGCATATTCCCGGAGAACATTACATCATGCCTAAACCCGCCGCCATCGTCGGCCAGATCATTCTTTATGGCGCCTTCGCCGCCTTCATCGGCTACTTCGCCACCGCGCCTACCTACAAGCAGATACCGGACGACGCGGCCCTGATCAAGCTGTCGATGAGTCACCTGGGCGGACGCGAGTGTCGCCAGCGCACAGCCGAAGAACTGGCCAAGATGCCTCCCAACATGCGCGCTCCGCTCGACTGCCCACGCGGGCGTTCCGACATCAAGCTGCAACTTGAGCTCGACGGCAAGCCGATGTTCGAAACCGTGATGCATCCCACGGGACTTTCGAAGGATGGTGTCTCAACGGTTTATAAGCGTTTCGAAATCAAGGCCGGGACCTACCAGCTCGCCGTGAAAATGAATGACAACCTGGTCAACCCCGGCTTCAATTACGTCAAGGAAGCACAAGTCACGCTGAAGCCGGCGCAGGTGCTGGTGATCGACTTCAATCCGGACAAAGGCGGTCTGTTTTTCCAATAAGAGCCACCGGACAATCACGAGCACACCGAACCCAACCCCCATCCTTCTGCGCGGATAAAGACAATGCTGAATCTCCTTCAAAAGCTCGTGCGCTGGTTCTTCATGCGTGCCGAGAACCTGTTCAACGCCGCCTTCGGTGAAAAGATCAACCCTTTCTACCATCTGGGCACCATCACCTTCTGGCAGTTCTGGCTGCTGGTCGGCACCGGGATTTATCTCTATGTTTTCGCCGAAACCGGCGTGCACGATGCCTACCAATCCGTGGAGCGCATCACCCACAACCAATGGTGGGCCGGCGGCATCATGCGCAGCGTGCATCGTTACGCCACGGACGGCATGATCCTGACCATGCTGCTGCACATGCTGCGGCACTTCGCCTATGACCGCTACCGCGGCTTCCGCTGGTTCTCCTGGGTCACCGGTGTCGCCCTGATCTGGCTGGTGTATATCTCCGGTCTCAACGGCTTCATGCTGGTGTGGGACAAACTCGCTCAATTCGTGGTCGTGGCGATCGCCGAGTGGTTCGACGTGCTGCCGATGTTCAACGGCACCCTGATCCGCAATTTCATCTATCAGCAAAACGTCACCAGCCGGTTGTTCACGCTGCTGGCCTTCGTTCACCTCGGCGCGCCACTGATCGCCGGCGTCATCGCCTGGGTACACGTGCAACGGGTGCCGCGCGCCCACATCAACCCGCCGCGATCGATCGCCATCGCCTTCACCCTGATGTTCATCGTCCTCGCCCTGGTCAAGCCGGTTGTGAGTCAGGGCGGCGAGGCCGACATGCTGGTGGTGCCCACCAACATCCAGTTGGACTGGTTCCAGATGCCGGTGTTGGCGCTGGTCTATGTCGTCAACCCGCTTTACCTGTGGTTCGGCATCGTTGGCTTGTCCCTCCTGCTGTTCCTGGCCCCCTGGCTGCCGCCCAAGCGCATGGGTGCCGGCAAGGCCGAGGCGACGGTGACTTTCCACCCCGACCACAAGACGGTCGCCATCCGCTTCGACGAAACCTTGCTCGATGCCGGCCTGCGGCAGGAAATCAACCTGCCCTACGAATGCCGCAACGGCGGCTGCGGCCAGTGCAAATGCACCGTACTGAGCGGCAATGTGGATCCCGGGCTGTACCAGCCCGCGGCCCTTTCCGCCGAGGAACGCGCGGCAGGCAAGGTGCTGCTGTGCTGCGCCACGGCACTCGGCGATGTCGAGATCGAATATGAAGCGTCGACCGCGCCCAGCGCCATCCGCCAATACACGGCCCATGTGGCGAAGCTGGAAAGGCTTACCCACGACGTCATGCGCGTCCTGCTCAAGCTGCCGCAAGGGCAACAGATCCCGTTCCGGGCCGGGCAATATCTCAACATCATTCTCGACGATGGCCAGCGCCGTGCCTTCTCCTTCGCCAATCCGCCGCATCAACCCGATCTGATCGAACTGCAGATTCGCCTGATGCCGGGCGGCCGCTATACCACGCACGTATTCGAACAGATGAAGGAAGGCGACGCCGTGAAGTTCGAAGGTCCCCTGGGCGATTTTTCCTTGCGCGAATCGGAGCGGCCGATCGTTTTCGTCGCCGGCGCAACAGGGTTCGCACCGGTCAAGAGCATGGTCGAGGATGCCTTCCATCGCGGCCTCAAGCGCCCCATCTATCTGTACTGGGGCGTGCGCAAGCTGGCCGACCTGTACTTGCCCGATCTGCCGCTGGAATGGGCGCGCGACCACGAGAACTTCCACTTCATCCCCGTGCTTTCCGATGCCGCACCCGAAGACAAGTGGAGCGGTCGCACCGGCCTGGTACACGAAGCCATTCTCGAGGATTTCCCCGACCTCAAAGGCCATGAGATCTACGCCTGCGGTTCGGTGAAAATGGTCGAGGCCATCTTCCCGACGCTGAAGAATCAGGGCGCCGAAGAAGGCATGTGTTTCTCCGATGCGTTCACCATTTCCGGGCGCTCGATGGCATTCCAGCCGAAGCAGTAGGCAGGCAACCCAGCAAGCCCGACTCGCCTCAGGCGGGCCGGGTTTGCTGTTTTGTCGGCCATGCGGCTCACATTTGACAGGTGGCGGGAGGCGCATCGATACTTCGGGCCATGCAGCTCACTGATCGACACTCCTTGCGCCGGATACACCATGAAGCAGCGTAGGACACTCAAGCCTCTGCCGAGGCCCATGACCAGGGCGGCGGCAGAAGCCATTGCTGTCAAGTTGCAGACCGCACTTGCCATGCACCAGCAAGGCCAACTGGATCTGGCGGAGACGTTGTACAGGGAGATATTGCAGTCACAACCCTTGCACTTCGATGCGCTGCAATTGTTGGCAACCATTGCTGCACAACAGGGAAATTCCCCGATGGCCGTCGAGTTGTTCGAGCGGGCGCTCATGGTCAAGCCGGACTATGCACCGGCGCTGAGCAACCGCGGCACCGCATTGCTTGAACTGCAGCGCCCGGAGGAAGCGCTCGAGAGCTTTGACCGGGCGCTCAAGATCAAGCCCGACTATGCACTCGCACTCCACGGCCGCGGCAACACCTTGCGCGAGCTGCAGCGCTATGAAGAGGCGCTGGAGAGCTATGGCCGCGCCCTCGAGATCAAACCGGACTATGCGGAGGTGCATTGGAATGAGAGCCTGTGCAGACTGTTGCTGGGGGACTTCGATCTTGGATGGCGCAAGTACGAATGGCGATGGAAGCATGGACCGTCGCTGAGCGCCGTTAGAAGCTTTGCACAGCCACTTTGGCTGGGCGAAGTCCCGCTGGCCGGGAAAACCATCCTGCTGCACGCCGAGCACGGCTTTGGCGACACCCTGCAATTCTGCCGCTATGCGCAGCTCGTAGCGGCCCGGGGCGCCCGCGTCGTGCTTGAAGTCCCTCCTGCGCTCAAATCGCTGTGTCAAACACTGGCGGGGGTGGATACCCTGCTCGATTACACCGAAGGCCTGCCGCCATTCGATTTTCAGACGCCGCTCATGAGTCTGCCGCTGGCGTTCGGCACCCGGCTTGACTCGATTCCCGCCGATGTGCCCTACCTGCATTCCGATCCGCAAAAAGTTGCCGCATGGCATGCTTTGCTAGGGCCGCGCAACAAGCCTCGCGTCGGCCTCGTCTGGGGCGGCAGCCCAGCACACGGAAACGACCGCAACCGTTCGCTGCCGCTCGCCCTGCTTGCCGATCTCATCGGCGACGCCGGCGAATTCATCTGCCTGCAAAAAGAGTTTCGCAAAGAAGACGAGCTGTTCGTTCGCCAGCACTCCAACATTCGCGTCTTCAGCGAACGACTCCGGGATTTTGCCGACACCGCGGCGCTCATCGAGACCCTCGATCTGGTCATCACGGTCGATACGAGCGTTGCGCACCTCGCGGGTGCGCTGGGCAAACCCGTGTGGGTCCTGCTTCCCTTCGCCCCCGACTTTCGCTGGCTGCTGGAACGCGAGGACAGCCCCTGGTACCCGACTGCAAGGCTGTTCCGGCAGTCTCAGTTCGGGCAGTGGGCGCCGGTACTGGCGGAGGTGCGAAAGGCACTCGCCGCAAGATTCAACGATGGAAGTGCATAAATCCTTGTCAGGCGTCTGACACCTGGGCACATTCGCGTGGCCTGCAGTCCCAATTCATTGACGCAAAATTCCGGCCCCAGATATTTCTCTTGTTTCCGCTCGCCTAGCGCCCGAAAATGCCTTTCAATAATTCAATAGGTTCCGGAAGCGTTGGCACGGTCTGGCTTTCTTCGCTCTGACCTTTGTTTCGATCGGGGCGCGCTTCACGCGATGTTCCCGAGCGACCTGCCATACCCTGTGCCGACATCCCGAGCATGCCATTGGTGACGGCCTTGACGCGTACCTTGACCGCCCACACCGGCTCCCATTTGACCTTCGGATTCTTGGGCCGTGGCGGATGCGCCAGATTCAACTCGTCGCCATAGGCAATCAAGCGCAGCATGCCGCCGTGCTCGCCGAAAATGCCCTTGGGAACCGTGCAACTGGTGGTATTCGGCATCAGCAGTACCTTTTCCTTGAGCCAGCGATCGACTGCGGCATTGGTCTGATAGTCCATCAGTCCAAAACCGGTATCCGCCAATTCGCTTGAACTCCACATCACCATATCTTCCTTGCCATTGCTGCCCATGGCCGAAACGAAGTAGGCGCGCGCGGTGGAAATCGAATTCCAGCTCAGATCGGTGGCACCGTTCTTGTCGGCTTGTTCCAGCGACAATGGCGGCATCAGATCCTGTGCCGCGGGTATCTGGAAGCGGAAGCCGTCGGGGATGCCCTTGCCGGAATACGCATGCTCGCCAAGCAGCGAAGCGTCGGCCGGTACCATCCGGCTATCGTCCGGATTGGGCCACACCGGGCGACCGGCGGCGCTATGAGCGCCGCGCTGGGTTGCACTGCGCGCGACAAAAAACTTGGCGTAATCACCAGGAGTCGCAGTCGCCATGTCGAGAATCTTCGGCTGCCCCGGGCGAATCTCATTGCCGCAACCCCAGTAGAGAAGCATGCGCCCCTTGGGCTTTTCATGGGGCTCTCGAGTTACTTCCTCGTCATCGCGCGGGGCCGGCGGAGCGTTCTTCGGTGTCTTCAATGCAAGGGCCGGACTCAGAAACCCTGCCGGCACCGCCTGCGTCGCCTCGTCGAGACTTTGGTTGGCACGCGCTCGAACAGTGACATCCACCCAGCGTCCGGCGCTCATGGTGCGAGTGTTGCCGAAAGTATTGGCGCCAGCGCTGCCTTTGCCACCGAACATGCCGCCGAGGGCGCCCATCGGGTTGCCGCCCATCGGCATACCCATCCCGGAAAATGTGGCAATGTCGATCCAGGCTTGCGCCTCGGGTGCTGCCACTTCCTGCGCAGCATAGACGACCGGAATATTGAGCAGGATCGAGACAACTGCTGCGGTCACTAAACGATTCTTGCTTGGCACTGGCTTCACCTTGTGTCCTCCTTATGTCGGAGAAATCATACTCCCAGAAGAACCTGTTAGCCCATGGTCTCTGCCAAGGGCGATGTGCTTGCGCTGGCCACAAAGGCCTCGGTGGGAGGCAGGTCGAATTACCGGTTCGCCGGCACCAGGTCGACAGTTCTGGTGAAAACGTCTTCCAGCATTTCACGGGCCTTGCCGAAGTCCAGCACGGCTTCCTCGTAGGCATCCCGCGCCAGGGAATAGGCTTCCACCAGTTCGGTGTTGATGCCTTCGCCATGCAGGCGCCGGTAGAGTGCCTGGCATTCCTCGAACAGGCGATCCGCCAGCAGGCGACGGCGCATGTAGATGCGCGCGCCTTCCTGTGGCCACGGGCCCATCTCGGCGTAGCTCGGCACGCGCGCGCGCTGCACGGTGGCGAAGTCTCCCCGCAGCAGTTCCCACATGCCCGCCCAGTCAGGCGCCGCATCGCCGAACGGCGTGTAACCGAAGCGCCTGAGTTCGGCGATCTCGCCGTCGATCAACTGCTGGGGAGAACCAGGCATGGAATCAGGCGGCCAGCGGATGTTCGGCTTCGTAACCCATGCGCATGTCGTAGTCGGCTTCGACACCGGTGGGCATGATCAGGCCGACGTCCTTGAGACGGGAATCGAGCAACTCCAGATATTCGGTCTGCAGTTCCTCGGGCTTTTTCACCTTGATGCCGTACTCGTAATAGATGTCGAACATCTGCGACTTCTCGCCGCCGGCTGAGGGGCGACCGTAAAAACCCAGGCCCATCTGCATGAACTTCGGAATACGCTGCTGCATGAATTCGCGGGTCTTCTCGCCGCCGAATTCGATGCAGCGCTTCGACGCCCAGACGCCAAAGGCAAGATGGCCGTACTCCTCCTTGTGGATGCGCACATTGACGCGTGCCCAGGGCAGGTAGGAGCAGTCGCGATACTGGCCGAGGAAAGCCATGGCAGCCGGCGTGACCACGGTCGAGAACAAAGCGACATCCTCCCAGCACTCGAAGAACTTGGACCAGTTTTCCTTGCGGAAGCCGTTGATCACGTTCACCTTTTTCGGATCAGGATTCTCCGGATTATGGGAAAGCTCGTAGAGGCGAGCATCGACATCGACGCCCAGTTCCTGCAGCAGGTTCCACACATAGAACGCGTGCCCCATCTCCTCGAACACTTTCTTGGACAGGCGATAGGCCTCTTCCGGACGCGTCGCGTAGCGATGGTTTTCGGCCACGCGCTGGCCACCGGCGTATTCGGAGTCGGCCTGGAAGGACATCAGGTTGATCAAAGCCTTCTTGTAGTCCTCGGGCAGAACATCGCCCTTGTCGTATGTCTTGAACGTCCTCATTTCAGCTCTCCAGAAAATTCCAGCGCTAACAGGTGTCCTCGCAGAATCGCTCCAAATGACTGCAGGACTTTGAATCCGCGACGCATCATGAATATTTGCGATACATATTAATTGCTTATGTATAATAATAGTGTATCACTTAGTGACTGTCAATTTCTTTTTGATATCTCAACAAATATCTCTTTATCTATTGTTTTTCCAGCTTTTTTATAGTCTTTTGCAAAGCAACCGTCTATTACTGGGAAGCCGTCCCGCTACGCGAGGCGACAACGTGTTACATAATAATGATCTCAGTGGTATCATTTGAACCATCTATTCAGGGAAGGTTCCGGACATGAAAAATCGCTTTATCCGCCAGTGGCTGGACGTATTTCTGGCCGACCATACGCTGCGCGCCAACTCGCTGATCATCACCATCTACGGCGATGCGATTGCGCCGCACGGAGGCACCGTGTGGCTTGGCAGCTTCATCAAGCTCGTCGAGCCGCTGGGGATAAACCCGCGCCTGGTGAGAACCAGTGTGTTCCGACTCTCCAAGGAAAAATGGCTGGTCTCGGAACAGATCGGTCGCAAGAGCTACTACAGCCTGACCGCTACCGGCCGCCGCCGTTTCGAACACGCCTACCGGCGAATCTACGACGATCCGCGCCAACAATGGGACGGCGCCTGGCAAGTCGTGTTCACCGGCGGCGGCATACTGGCTCCCGCGCAGCGCGACGCTCTACGCCGCGAACTCCTCTGGGAGGGCTTTGGCGTCATTGCGCCCGGCGTACTGGCGCACCCTTATGCCAACGACGAGGCGGTGCTCGACATCCTGCAGAGCACCGGTACTCACGACAAGGTGGTGGTGATACAGGGCCGCACCCTGGGTGCGCTGTCGAGCCGGCCGCTGCAGAAGCTGGTGCGTGAATGCTGGAACCTCGACGCCGTCGCCGAGGACTACAAGCGCTTCAGCGACTGCTTCCGCCCCGTAACGCGCGCCATAAGAGCCGCTCGCGAACTCGACCCGGAGCAAGCTTTTTGTGTGCGCACGCTGCTGATTCACGAATTCCGCCGCGTCCAGTTGCGCGATCCGCAATTGCCCAGGCAGTTGCTGCCCAACGACTGGCCCGGCGATATCGCCCGCCAGATATGCAGCGAGCTCTACATGCTGACCCAACAGCAGGCCGAGCACCACCTCGCCAACGTCCTCGAAACCGCCGACGGGCCCTTGCCTGAGGCGGCGCCCTATTTTCAGCTGCGCTTTCGTGGAGCCACTGCGGCCGAGATCAAGGCAGAGGCATGAGCCGGAACACTCTGCACATCGGCATTGTGGGCGCCGGCCCCTCAGGCTGCTACGTCGCCGACGCCCTGGGGCGAAAACTTTCCGGCGCCCGCATCGACATTTTTGACCGTTTGCCGACCCCTTTCGGCCTGCTACGCGGCGGCGTCGCGCCGGATCATCAGGGCACCAAGAACATCGCACGGCAATTCGAGCGCACGCTGGGCAAGGACGACGTGCGCTTTCTGGGCAACGTCGCCATCGGTCGCGACATTTCCTATGAGGAGCTCAAGGCTGCCTATGACGTGCTGGTCATCACCATCGGCGCTCTTGAGGATCGCCGGCTCGGCATCCCCGGCGAGGATCTGGACGGCGTGTATGGCTCGGGACAATTCGTGGCCTGGTACAACGGCATTCCCGACGGCCGCGCGCTCGAACCCAGGCTCGACGGAAAATCGGTCGCGATCATCGGCAACGGCAATGTGGCGCTCGACGTTGCCCGCCTGCTGGGGAAGACGCGCGACGAACTGGCGAGTTCGGACCTGTGCGCCCATGCCCGCGCCGCGTTCGAGTCCGCTCAGATCGAGGACATCTGGCTGATCGGTCGCCGCGGTCCGCTCGAGGCGAGCTTCACCACCGCCGAACTGGCGGAGTTCGGCGAACTGTCGCGCGTGGCCACGCTGGTCGATCCGGCGCAATTGCCGCAAGCCTTGCCGGACGAACTGAACGAGGAGCAGAAGAAATTGGCAGGGAAAAACCTCGAGGTGCTTCGCGGCTATGCCGCACGCGGCGAGCAGCTCGGGCGACCGCTGCGCATTCACTTCGTGTTCCGTGCGGCGCCGGTGGCCATACTCGGCGAAGGCCGTGCGCGGGAACTGCTGCTCGACAAGACCCGTGTCGAAAACGGCCGCGCAATCCCCAGCGGCGAGACCTTCACGATTCCTGCCGACACCGTGATCAGCGCCGTCGGCTATCGCAGCACGCCCTTCCCCGGCCTGCCCTTCGACGAGGCGCGCGGCATTGTCGCCAACGAACACGGACGCGTCGAACCCGGCGTCTATGCGGCAGGCTGGTGCAAGCGCGGTCCGCAGGGCGTGGTGCCCGCCAACCGGGCCGACTCGCTGGCGGTGGCCGAGCTGATCCTGGCCGATCTCGCCGACCACGAGGCAGGCGGCAAACCAGGCGGCGCGCTGATCGACGCCCTGCTTGCCGAACGCGGCGCGCAGCTGGTCGACTTCGCCGGCTGGCAGAAGATCAATGCGGTGGAGGTCGCCGCCGGACAGGGGCGGCCGCGCGAAAAACTGGCTCGACTGGAAGATCTGCTGGCGGCCGCCGCAGGCTGACCACCGCTGTTACCGCCGCGCCTTTCAGGCTGCCATCTGGCGCGGCCAGGCGGCGACGCGCTCGTGGTAGCGCGCCCGGTACAAGAGCCGCTGGCGTTGCGGTCCATCGACAAAGGTCGAGCGGTCGTGCAGCACGTTGTTGCAGACCAATCCCATGCCAGGCTCCAGACGTCCGTGCAGGGTCCACGCCGTCGGCGCCGCAAGCAGACGAGTCAAGGCCGCCACCGCCGCCTGCGTCGCGGCATCGCCGCGCCATTCGATGCTGATGGTGCGCGCCGTGTAGCGCATGTGCAGAAAGCCCTCGCCATCCACCGAGAAAACCGGCCCGGACTGGGCAGCGCGCGCGACGCCGCTCTCGTCCATGCGCGGCGGGATGGTCATGACATCGGCCTGGGACAGGGCGCGGATGTAGTCGGGATTCTGGTCGCGCAGCAGGATGTAGGCGATCTCGTGGTCGAGCAGCTGGTTCTCGCCGCCCGACTCGGCGCTCTGCACGCAATGCAGCAACACGCTGCGCACGGTGCGTTCCGGCAGGTTGTAATAGCCGTCGGTGTGCCACTTGATCGGCTTGTCGGTGTAGGGAATGAACTCCCGGCGTTCGCCACGCTGTTCCGCGCCACGCACCGAGATCGGTGAAATCGCGTCGTCGTCGGTCAGCCAGTGGCTGTCGAGGCGATGCAGGCCCAGTTGGGTGCCCAGCCGACGCGGAATTTCCTTGTCCGGATTGCCGGCGGTATTGCTGGAGTAGATCGCCATGTTGGTCGTCGCGCAGCGTTCCAGCAGCCGCTCAAGCTCCGCCGCCGTCAATGCGCGAGGGTCATCAAGGGCCACCAGAATATCCTCGACGCGGCGCGGTGCACTGTCGAGCTTGCGCTCGCGCCACCGCTGATAGCCGGCTGCGTCGTCGAGGTCGAAGGGACCGGGCACGAGACTACTCCTGTGCGCTTGCCGCGCCGCGCCGCGCGGGCCGACTTCCGGCTTGCGGATGAAACAGGCCCGCCAGGGTTTTCTCGAGCGCCTTGATGGCCTCGGGCGATTCGATTTCCATCACCTGATCGACCGCCCAGAGACGATCCTTCTCCGGCAGGATCTCCTTCAGGCAGGCGGCGAAACAACGGCGAAAACCGAAGTCCGGCCCGCTCTCGGTGTAGCCGTGATCGCCATACTCTGCGCCGCGCTGGTTGAACAGATCGACAAAGTGCTGCCGGCACTTGCCCGGCGTCACATCGACCAGCAACATGTCGCGATTGTCCTCGATCGCTTCGGCCATGCGCTGCGCCAGCGCGGTGGTGAACTCGCTGCGCTGCTCGGCCGTAAGTTCGCGGTAGGCGATGCGATCCGCCGCATGCGCGAGAAACACCATGAACTCGCAGACGAAGTCGAAGTAGGCATCACCCAGGTCGATATCGTATTCCGCCTCGCGCATGCGCTTGATCGAATCGATCGCCAGCTTCCAGCCCAGCATCGCAATGACACCGGCGAGTTCCGCCATTGAGCGTGGCTTGCCGCCGGCGTGGAAACTGGAGCGGATCCTAATGGCCATGGTTCATCTCATTCGAGCGTAGCGAGCTGACTAGTCACCCCCGCCCGGGCGGGGGCCGGGGGGTGGGGGCACCCAATTGCCCTTGCCTGAAAGGCAAGGGAGGCTATTTTCAATAGCCTCCCTTGCCCAGAGGCATGGGCAGACCACCGACCTTGCAACCCTCCTTGGCGGCGCCGCCATCGGGGAACAATTCGAACAACAGCGCACTGTCGGCCTCGGGCATGCCGCCTTCTTCCTGCAGGCCCTTGATCAGGTTGCGCATGTTCGGCGTGTGGCCGTCTTCCTTGTATCTCTCGCGCAGGAAATTGACGACCTTCCAGTGCTGGTCCGTCAGCGTAATGCCGCAGGCCGCGGCGATGATGTGCACCGCCTCCTCGCTGAAATCAGGCTCCAGCAGGTAGCCGTATTCGTTGACTTCTTTTTCAACGCCGTTGATGGTGTAGCTCATGGGGTCTCCTCTAACTGGTCACCGTTTCCCTTGGTGAAAGGGCTGGGGGATGGGTCATAAAAAATAGATTTGATTTGAAGCAGGCCATCAGGCCTTCTTCAAATAGAACTCGTGGACGCCGCGTCCCGATTCGTGTGAAAAGAGCAGAACGGCCGCGCCTGCCTTGGCCCAGGACGTGATGTCGTCCGCCGAGCCCGGGCAGTCGCTGACCAGTTGCAGCACCTCGCCGGCCTTCATGCCGTCCAGCAGCTTCTTCGCCTGCACGATGGGGCCGGGGCAGGACACGCCGCGCATGTCCAGCGTCACATGCGCAATCGGCGTGGCACTGGCGCCGCCCGCGCGCTGGATCAGGTAGGCAGTCTTGCGATCAGCCAGTTTCTCGCTGCCGAGCACGACATTTCCGGTCACTTTGGCCCAGGCAAAAAGATCATCCGCGGTACCCGGACAGTCGGAAATCAGACGCAGGGTCTGACCGGGCTGCAGGTCGTCAATCAGCTTCTTGGCTCCGAGCAGCGGTGCCGGACAAGGCAGGCCGCTCACATCGAGCGTCACGGCGGCAACTTCAGACATGAGGAATCTCCTCGCTTGAGTGATGTCAGTCGCCGACGGCGACGACCGATTTATGGGGAACGAAAATGCCGCAGCCGAGCGCACGGTGCTCGCCCAGGCCGCTTTCCTGCACAGCCAGCGATTCAGCGGCTGCCAGACCATGCAACATCAGGCTGAAACCGCGCACCAGACCGGCCAGGGCGCGCAATTCCCGCGCCTTGCCGGTAATCAGTTGCGGCTTCAGGCTGCGCTCTGCCAGCAGAGACGTGCAGCGCGCCAGAAACTCGATCTCGTCGTCCGTGCCGACGCTGACGAAATGCGAATAGACCACGCCGCGGGCGGGAAACAACGGGCGAACACTGCTCGCGCCCACCTTCAGCGCAACGCCATCCAGATCGAGCCGGGTTCCCGTCAGAGAGTCGGCGCTGGCGCCACGGTGAATCGGCAGGCGCAAGACCAGGCGGCTGCGGCGGCCGACAAAGTGCACGCCATTGCCGCGGGCCAAGCCCGACAGCGGCAGGATGGCGGCCTCCGGCTCCTCATCGAGCCAGGGCAAGGCGCGGCGCACCGCGAGGGACAAGGCACTGGCGTGGTCGTCAGCCAGCGTGCCCTCTTCGAGCGAAAACACCACATCGATCATCCGGCTTGAAGCCTCTTCCGGCGCGTGACTCAAACTGCATCCCCTTCCTTGTCAGCCATGCCCGGCTGCGCCGCGGCCCAAGCGCACAGCACTTTGCCCCAGCGCGCCGCGGTAACCGGATCGACGTCAAAAATGGTGAAGCGACTGGCCTCGCGAATGCGCGTGCGCAGCAAAGGCATGCCACCGGCCTCGAAGATGAACTGCTGCAGTTCGATCTCCTGATTGCCGATGGGCACACGAAACTTGTCGAGCGAGGTAACGGTATCCAAGGATTTCCTTCTAGTGTGAACACGGACTATGGCACCAGCGACGGGTCAACGGCCATCACCGGATTGGGGTGCAAGCATATAACTCTTTTGGGTAGGTCCAACTACCTCTCGGGAGTATGGTTTGTGCACCGCACAGACTCCTAATATCCCTCAATCGAGTTACCCCCGACCACGAGGAGACAAACCATGGCCAAGCCCATGCACCCAACACCGAATCTGGATCAACTGGAAAGCGGCCCCTGGCCCAGTTTTGTCACCGGCCTCAAGCGCCTGGCCAAGGACAAGGATTATATGGTCGACATCCTCGGCCATCTCGAACACTCCTACCAGACCCGCAAGGGTTACTGGAAGGGCGGCACGGTCGGCGTGCGCGGCTACGGCGGCGGCGTCATTCCGCGCTTCACCGAAATCAAGGACGAAGGCGGCAAGCCGGTATTCAAGGATGCGGCCGAATTCCACACCCTGCGCATCATGCCGCCGCCCGGAATGCACTACAACACCGCGACGCTGCGCCAGTTCTGCGACATTTGGGAAAAGCACGGCTCCGGCCTGATTGCCTTCCACGGCCAGTCGGGCGACATCATGTTCCAGGGTGCCACCTCGGAAAACGTGCAACCGGCCTTCGACGCAATCAACGACATGGGCTTCGACATGGGTGGCGCCGGCCCGTCGGTGCGCACCTCGATGTCCTGCGTCGGCGCGTCGCGTTGCGAGCAGTCCTGCTACGACGAGGCCAAGGCCCACCGGCAGGTGCTCAATACCTTCCTCGACGATATCCATCGTCCGGCCCTGCCCTACAAGTTCAAGTTCAAGTTCTCCGGCTGCCCCAACGATTGCATGAACTCGATCCAGCGCTCGGACATGGCCATCATCGGCACGTGGCGCGACAACATCCGCACCGACGAGGTGCTGGCGAAGAAGTGGTTTGCCAAACACGGCATGAACGAGCTGGTCAACGACGTCGTTGCCCGCTGCCCGACCAAGGCGATGCAGATCAAGGAGATCAAGGACGTCCGCAAGGGCGACCATTTCAGCAGCGTCGCGCTCAATGACAGCCAGGCACTGGAAATCGACAACAAGGATTGCGTGCGCTGCATGCACTGCATCAACGTCATGACCGGCGCGCTGGCCACCGGTGTCGACAAGGGCGCGACGATTCTGGTCGGCGGCAAGCGCACCCTGAAGATCGGCGACCTGATGGGCACCGTGGTCATCCCCTTCATGAGACTGCAGAACGACGAGGACTACCAGCAACTGGTCGACCTGGGCCAGAAAGCCATCGATTTCTTTGCCGAAAACGCGCTGGAGCACGAGCGCACCGGCGAAATGATCGAACGCATCGGCCTGGTCAACTTCCTCGAGGGCATCGAGGTTGAAATCGACGCCAACATGGTCTCGGCGCCGCGCATGAATCCCTACGTGAATACCGCCGGCTGGGACGAAGAAGTCGCCAAGATCAACGCCAAAAAAGCCGCTGCCTGAGGAGATTGAGCATGAACGCCCAAGTAAACGCACCTACACCCGCCGCTCCGCTGCGCAAAGCCATCGAATGCGGCGTGCCGGACAACAAGCCGCACCTGCACCCGACGATGCTGAAGAACTACGGCAACTGGAAGTATCACGACCGGCCCCGTCCGGGCGTGCTGCACCATGTGTCGCACACCGGCGATGAAATCTGGACCGTGCGCGCCGGCACCCAGCGCCAGATGGACGTCTACACCATTCGCAAGCTGTGCGACATCGCCGACAGGTTTGCCGAAGGCTTTGTCCGCTTCACCATCCGCTCCAACATCGAGTTCATGGTCGCCGACCCGAAGAAGGTCGATCCGATGATCGCCGAACTGGAAAAATCCGGCTTCCCCGTCGGCGGCACCGGCAATTCGGTATCGATGGTGTCCCATACCCAGGGTTGGCTGCACTGCGACATCCCCGGCACCGATGCCTCGGGCGTCGTCAAGTCGATGATGGACGAACTCTACAACGAGTTCAAGAACGAAGAAATGCCCAATCGCGTGCATATGTCCACCTCCTGCTGCGAGATCAACTGCGGCGGCCAGGCCGACATTGCGGTCATCATCCAGCACACCAAGCCGCCCAAGATCAATCACGACATGGTCGCCAACGTCTGCGAGCGCCCCACCGTGGTCGCCCGCTGCCCGGTGGCCGCCATTCGGCCGGCGCTGGTCAACGGCAAGCCGTCGCTCGAAGTCGATGAGAAGAAATGCATCTGCTGCGGCGCCTGCTATCCCCCCTGCCCGCCGATGCAGATCAACGACCCGGAGTATTCCAAGCTGGCGATCTGGGTTGGTGGCAAGAACTCCAACGCGCGCGGCAAGCCCACCTTCATGAAGCTGGTCGCGTCGGGCCTGCCCAACAACTCGCCGCGCTGGCCCGAAGTCAACGCCGTAGTGGGCAACATCCTGCGCACCTACAAGGCCGACGCCCGCCCCTGGGAGCGCCTTGCCGACTGGGTCGAGCGCATCGGCTGGCCACGCTTCTTCGAAAAGACCGGTCTGCCCTTCACCAAGTACCTGATTGACGACTGGCGCGGTTCGCGCGCCAACCTCAACGCCTCGACCCACATCCGCTTCTGAGCGCATTCCAGGAAAATCAGTTCATGCTATTTGCAGTCACCATCAACGAAGGGCCCTACCAGCACCAGGCCAGCGATTCCGCCTACCTGTTCTGCAAGGCCGCGCTGGAGAAGGGCCACGAGATTCGTCGTGTGTTCTTCTACAACGACGGCGTGAACAACGCGTCGTCCCTGACCGAGCCGCCGCTGGATGACCGCAACATCGTCACCCGCTGGTCCAAGCTCGCCGCCGAGCACAAGCTCGATCTCGTGGTCTGCGTTGCCGCCGCCCTGCGCCGCGGCATCCGTGACGAGAATCTGGCCCCCGGCTTTCGCATTTCGGGACTCGGCCAGTTGGTTGAAGCCGGCATCGAGGCCGACCGCCTCGTAACGTTTGGAGACTGACATGAGCGAAGGCACCATCAAGAAGTTCATGTTCGTCAATCGCAAGGCTCCCTACGGCACCGTCTATGCGCTCGAATCGCTGGAAGTGGTGCTGATCACCGCGGCCTTCGACCAGGACGTCAGCCTCGTCTTTATGGATGACGGCGTGTTCCAGTTGAAGAAGGGGCAGCAAACCAAGGGCATCGAGAACAAGAACTTCTCGCCCACCTACCGCGCGCTGGATGGCTACGACATCGAGAAGCTCTACGTGGAAGAGGAAGCGCTGGCCGCCCGCGGCCTGACCGAAGACGACCTGCTGGTGGACGTCGCGGTCATGTCGCGCGCAGATCTGGGCAAACTCATGGAAGAGATGGACGTTGTCCTCAGCTTCTAAAGGAATGAATGCACATGCTGAATATCGTCAATAAATCACCTGCCGAACGCAATGCGCTGGAGTCCTGTCTGCGCGTCGCGCAAGGCGGCGCGATCCTGCTGATCGAGGATGCCGTCTATGCGGCCACCCGCGGCAATGCGGCTGAAGCCACTCTGCGCGATGCACTGTCGCGCTTCAAGGTATATGCACTCGCGCCGGACCTCGAAGCGCGTGGCATGCACGACCGCGTCATGGAAGGCATCGCCACCGTCGATTACGGCGGCTTCGTCGACCTCGTCGCAGAACACAAGACCTGCCAATCTTGGCTGTAAGGCATTCGTCATAAACAAGACAGCACACCCCATAGTTTACCAAGGAGACACTCATGTCCAGCATTGAAGTCAACGGCAAGTCCTACGAAACCGACGAAGAAGGCTATCTCGTCAACCTGACCGAATGGAACGAGGACGTCGGCAAGTACCTGGCCCAAACGGAAAGCGTCGAAATGACCGATCAGCACTGGGAGGTCATCAACTTTCTGCGCGACTACTACAACGAGTTCCAGATCGCCCCGGCCGTGCGCGTCCTGACCAAGGCCATCGGCAAGAAACTCGGCGCCGAGAAGGGCACCAGCCAGTATCTGTATGAGCTGTTCCCCTACGGTCCCGCCAAGCAGGCCTGCAAGATCGCAGGACTGCCGAAGCCGACCGGCTGCGTCTAATTTCGCCGGTTCGAGACCAGGCCAGATGGCTTTCTTGCCCTCGATCCGATTTCTTTCCGGAATGCCCGTTCCCGAACCGCAATAGCGAGCGCCCATGACCCTCTTCTTCGCGATCCTGTTCTACGCCGCCACGCTGATTCTGGTGGGCGGCGTCGCGTATCGGGTCTACGACTACGCGCGCACCCCGGCGCCGCTGAAGATTCCCACGGCGCCGGCGCCGACCACCACCAGCGGAGTGGCCTTGCGCATGTTCCGCGAAGTAGTTTTTTTTGAAAGCCTGTTCAAAGCCAACCTGTGGATCTGGGCGCTGGGCTGGCTGTTCCATGTCGGGCTCGCCCTGGTGCTGCTGCGCCATCTGCGCTACTTCACCGAGCCGGTCAATTTCATCATCGCCTTCATCCAGCCGTTTGGCATGTATGCCGGCTTCGCCATGGCCGCCGGCCTGGCCGGGCTCTGGGCGCGGCGTTTTCTGGTCGAGCGCATCCGCTACATCTCGACCCCCTCCGATCACCTGATGCTGGCCCTGCTGCTCGGCATCGCCGTCACCGGCCTGCTGATGAAGTTCGTCATGCATACCGACATCGTGGCGGTGAAAGCCTTTTTCCTCGGTCTGATGGTGTTCGAGATCAACCCGCTGCCGGAGCACCCCGGCCTCTATCTGCATCTGCTGATGGTGGCGTTGCTGATGATCATCTTCCCGGTGAGCAAGCTGCTCCATGCTCCCGGCCTATTCTTCTCGCCGACCCGCAACCAGGTCGACAATGCGCGTGAGGTGCGCCACCTGGCGCCCTGGGCAGCGCAACTGGAGAGGAAAGCATGAAGACCATTAGCAGGTTTTGCCTAAAGGTTCCAAGCCATGGCTGATACCCCAGTCGCCGTGCCACCAGCGCCGACTTCTGCGCCGGCCAAACCGACGGTCAAGGTCAAGATCGAGGCCCCGGCCTTCCGCGAATACCCGACCATACCCGCTTTGCGCGCGGATGCGATGATCGATCCCGACCCCTATGTCTCCAGCGCGGCGCACAACGAGGCACTGGGCTTCCCCGGCACGCTGGTCGATGGCTGGGAGCAGAAGGCGGTCGCCAAGATGGGCGAACTGCTCGGCAAGTACCGCTCGCTCAAGGTGTACATGGATGCCTGCGTGCATTGCGGCGCCTGCACCGACAAGTGCCACTATTTCATCGGGACCGGCAATCCGAAAAACATGCCGGTGGCGCGCCAGGATCTGATGCGCTCCGTGTATCGTCGCTATTACACCCTGCCCGGCAAGCTGTTCCCCAAGCTGGTCGGCGCCCGCGACATGACCAAGGCCGTGCTCGACGACTGGTTCCGCTACTACAACCAGTGCTCCGAATGCCGCCGCTGCTCGGTGTTCTGTCCCTACGGCATCGACACTGCCGAAGTCACCATGGCGGCCAAGGAGATCATGGACAGCGTCGGTGTCGGTCACAAGTACGTGAACGAAATCATCGCCAAGGTGCACAAGATCGGCAACAACCTCGGCCTGCCAGGCCCGGCGCTGGAAAACACGCTGGAAGGGCTGGAAGAGGACGTGCTGGAAGACACCGGCGTCGCAGTCAAGTATCCGCTCGATGTCAAGGGCGCCGAAGTGCTGCTGGTCACACCGTCGGCCGACTTCTTCGCCGAACCCCACGTCGACAGCCTGATCGGCTACGGCAAGGTCTTTCACGCTGCCGGCATTTCCTGGACGCTGTCGAGCAAGGCCTCGGAAGCCGGCAACTTCGGCATGTTCATCGGCAACTACGAGCAGATGCAGAAGATCGCCATGCGCGTGCGCGAAGCGGCGCTGGAACTCGGCGTCAAGCGCATCGTGGTCGGCGAGTGCGGCCACGCCTGGCGCGTCGCCTATTCGTTCTGGAACACCCTGACCGGCGTTGGTGCCGGCGCCAACGATCCGTTCGCCATCGAACTGCAAAAGCAGCTCGACCCGAACTACAAGCAGCCGTCGCACATCTGCGAAGTCACCTGGGACCTGATCCAGGCCGGCCGCCTCAAGTTCAACAAGGAAGCCAACGATCACCGCATCGTCACCTTCCACGATTCCTGCAACGTGGCCCGCGGCTCGCGCATGGGCGATTACGCCGGCGGCCAGTTCGAAATCCCGCGCAACGTGATCAAGGCCGTTGCCAACCACTACGTCGAGATGTCGCCCGACACGATCCGCGAGAAGACCTTCTGCTGCGGCGGGGGCGGCGGCCTGCTGACCGACGAACTGCTCGACCTGCGCGTCAAGGGCGCCTTGCCGCGCATGGAATCGCTGAAGCATATCGTCGATCACGACGGTGTCAATTTCATGGCCACCATCTGCGCCATCTGCAAGGCCCAATTCACCAAGGTACTGCCCTACTACGGCTTCAAGATGAGCATGGTCGGCGGCGTGCACCAGTTGGTTAGCACCGCGATCGTGCTGAGTAACGAACAATGACAATCGGGAAAACCGAGATGCAGCCACAGAGGACACAGAGAACACAGAGGAATGCAAAAAGCGTTGTATCGCTTTTCTCTGTGTCCTCTGTGGCTAAGTGATTTTAAAAAGATTTGACGGAGACGACGATGTCCGCGACCACTGAAACCCAGCCCGAAAAACTCAACTTCCGCCGCTACAAGGATGGGGACACCAAGGTCAAACGCTGGCAGCAGCAGATTTTTCAGGCCAGCTATACCTACAAGTGCCCGACCTACGTGCAGTCGACTCCACCGTGTCAGGGGTCCTGCCCGTCCGGCGAGGACATCCGCGGCTATCTGAACATCGTGCGCGGCATCGAAAAGCCGCCGCTCGGCGCCGACGGCAAGCCCAGCATGACCTGGCAGGAATACGCCTGGCGCCGCCTGACCGAAGCCAATCCATTGCCTTCGGTGATGGGCCGCGTCTGCCCCGCGCCCTGCGAAACCGGCTGCAACCGCAATGAAGTCGAAGACCACGTCGGCATCAACTCGGTCGAGCATTATCTGGGCGACTGGGCGATCCAGAACAACATGAAGTTCAAGGCGCCCGAGCACCAGACCGGCAAGAAGGTCGCCGTCATCGGCGGCGGCCCGGCGGGCCTCTCGGTAGCCTACCAGCTGGCGCTCAAGGGCCACAGCATCACCATTTTCGAGGAACACGAATTCCTCGGCGGCATGATGCGTTACGGCATCCCCGGCTACCGCACTCCGCGCGAGACACTCGATGCCGAGATCCAGCGCATCCTCGATCTCGGTGTCGAAGTGCACCTCAAGACCCGCATCGGCACCGATGTCACCCTCGAGCAATTGCGTGCCAGTTATGACGCCATCTTCCTCGGCCTCGGCGCCCAGGCCGGTCGCGCCCTGCCCATCGAGGGCGATGCCGCGGCCAATGCCGCACCCAATATCGTCACCGCCACGGCCTTCCTCAAGGCCTTCAACGACGGTCGCCTGAAGCATGTCGGCAAGCGCGTGGTGGTGGTCGGCGGCGGCGACACCTCGATCGACGTGGCCACCGTGGCGCGTCGCCTGGGCCACATCGAGCACACCCACGCTTCCGATTTCGAAGCCGCCATCGCCGGTCATCTGGCGCAGGACGTGGCCGATATCTCGTTGCGCCAGGGTGCGGACGTCACGCTGACTTCCGTATTCCCGGTGGACAAGATGATGGCCAGCAAGCCGGAGATCGATCACGCCCAGGCCGAAGGCATCGCCATCATGGGCGGCTGGATGCCCATCGGCGTGGTCAAGGGCGCCGACGGCCGTGCCACGGCGCTGCGCGTGATGCAGTGCGAAGCGAAAATGGTGGGACCCCGCCTCGAGATCAAGAAGATCGAAGGCACCGAAAAGGACCTGCCGGCCGACCTGATCGTCTCCGCCATCGGCCAGGCCGTCGATTTCACCGGCATCGAGGAATTCAACTCGGGCAAGGGCACCGTCGCGGCCGACAAGAATTACCAGGTCACCGGGCAGCCTGGCGTCTTCGCCGGCGGCGATGTCATCCGCCCGCACCTGCTGACCACCGCCATCGGCCACGGCGCCATTGCGGCCGACGGCATCGACCAGTTCCTGGCCGGCATCGAACCCGGTCGCCGACCCAAGATCGATGTGCATACCTTCGACCTGATGCGCAAGTACGTCGAGAAGGGTGTGCAACTGGGCGAGATAAAGGCCCCCCTGGTCGGCACCGACAAGAGCAAGGACGTGGTGCACAACTACGACGACCGCTCCGAACGCTACGTGATCCCGCACGACCAGCTGTTCCTCGGTCACTTTCAATTCACGGCTCGCAACAAGCGCCACATCACACATCTGAACAAGGATTCGGCACTGGGCAACTTCCAGGAGCGCATCGACCCGCTGAGCGAAGCCGAGGTCATTGCCGAGGCCAAGCGCTGCATGAGTTGCGGGCAGTGTTTCGAATGCGACAACTGCGTCGTGTATTGCCCGCAGACGGCCGTGTACAAGGTCAAGAAAACCGAGACCATGACCGGCCGCTACGTCGCCACCGACTACGACAAGTGCATTGGCTGCCACATCTGTGCCGACGTCTGCCCGACCGGCTACATCCAGATGGGCCTGGGCGAGTAAGAACGTGCTGCGCCTGGTCTGCCTTCTCCTGCTGCTCGCCGTATCGCCAGCGCCGACTCTTGCGCACAACGGCGACGCGCATCCCCAGCGCACGCCCGTGCCGAACATGGCGACCGAGAGTTCCGGCAAGTGCGTTGCCCCGCCCGAGGAGATGCGCCGCAACCACATGGAGATGCTCAAGCACCAGCGCGACCGGACATTGCGCTCCGGCATCCGCGGTGAACCGGCCTCGCTCAACGCCTGCATCGAGTGCCATGCCGGCAAGAAGACCGGCTCCGTCCTCGGCAAAGGCGAGTTCTGCGAGAGCTGCCACGCCTACGCGGCGGTAAAACTAGACTGCTTCGAATGTCACCAGCCCAAGGCCGGCTTCAAGGCGGCGGGAGTGAAACCATGACAGCCCCGCAATCCCCCGACAGCAACCCGCGCCGCGCCTTCATCGCCGCTGCCGGTGCCGGTGTCGCCGGCCTCGGCTTTACGGCCATCGCCCCCGGCCTGCACCTGATGGCCGTCGGCGAAGCCAATGCCGCGACCGATGCGCGCAAGGCCGGCACCGCCGCCTCGTCCAAGGTACGCTGGGGCCTGTTGATCGATGCCGGAAAATGCGTGCCGGGTTGCACCAAGTGCATCGACGCCTGCCACACGGAAAACGGCGTCACCGAGAAGCTGCCCGACCCGCGCCAGAACTCGCAATGGATACGCAAGATCGAGCTCGTCGAGCGCCGCACCGGGCACGTCACGCAGCTGCCCATGATGTGCCAGCATTGCGCCAACCCGCCCTGCGTCGACGTCTGCCCCACCGGCGCATCCATGAAGCGCGCCGACGGCATCGTGCTGGTCGACCGCCACACCTGCATCGGCTGCCGCTACTGCATGATGGCCTGCCCCTACAAGGCCCGCTCATTCGTCCATACCCCGTTGCACGAACAGAATCCCGAGGTTCCGCGCGGCCAGGGTTGTGTCGAGGCGTGCACCCTCTGCGTGCATCGCGTGGACAAGGGGCAGCAGCCGGCCTGCGTCGAATCCTGTCCCGAAGGCGCCATGATGTTCGGCGACCTCAACGACCCCGCCAGCCCTATCGCCAAGCGCATCGCCAGCGTACCGACCACCCAGGTGCGGGCTGATCTGCGCCTCGACCCCGGCGTGCGCTACCAGGGAATCTGATCATGTTCACACCCAACCCCCGTCACGAAGAAGGCCTCTTCTACCTGCTGGCCGCGATCGGTGGCCTGGTCTCGGCCGTCGGCGTCGCCGCCGCGCTCTACATGGAACATTTCGGCCATGTGGTCACCGGCATGAACAACCAGATCGTCTGGGGCCTGCCCCACGTCTTTGCGATTTTCCTGATCGTGGCCGCCTCGGGCGTGCTCAACGTCGCCTCGATGGGATCGGTATTCGGCCGCGTGCTCTACAAGCCGCGCGCGCCGCTCTCGGGTCTGCTCGGATTGGCGATGATGAGCGGCGGCCTCGCCGTGATCATGCTCGACCTCGGCCGCGCCGACCGGGCGATGGTGGCAGCGACGCATGTCAACCTGACCTCGGTGTTCGGCTGGAACATGATTCTCTATCCGGTCTTTTACGCCTTCGTCGCCGTCTATCTGTGGACCATGATGGAACGGCGCATGAACCCCTATTCGAAGGTGGCCGGCCTCGCGACCTTCATCTGGCGCGTCGTGCTGACCAGCGGCACCGGCTCCATCTTCGCCTTCCTGGTGGCGCGCCAGGCCTACGGCTCCGCCCTGCTGGCGCCGATGTTCATCATCATGTCCTTTTCCTGGGGTCTTGCCGTCTTCATCGTGGTCCAGGCCACCATGTATGCATGGAACGGAATGAGTCTGCCGCCGCTGATCCTCAAGCGCCTGAAGAACCTGCTGGCCACTTTCGTCGCCGCGGTGTTGTACCTGACCGCCGTCCTCCATCTGGTCAACGCCTATTTCGCCAAGAACATCGCCTTCGAATTCTTCATCCTGTTCGACAGCGAATTCGCCGGCGCCTTCTGGATCGGCCAGGTGCTGATCGGCAGCCTGCTGCCGCTGGCCCTGTTGTTCCATCCGGCCACCCGGACCAAGGCGCTGTGGGTCAATATCGCCGCCCTGCTGGTGATCATCGGCGCCTACTTCCAGCTCCACGTCTTCATCGTCGGCGGGCAGGCCTTCCCGCTCGATATCTTCCCGGGTTACGAAGTCAAGAGCAGCTTCTTCGACGGTGCGGTCGATCATTATTCGGCCAGCCTGCCGGAGATCCTGCTGGCCTTCGGCGGCCTCGGGATTGCCTTCACCATGACCACCATTGGCGTGCGCGTGCTGCATTTCCTGCCGCAGGACGACCTCGCCGACCTGGAAGCGGCCGGCAGCATCACGGATTGAATCCTCTGTCGGGCCGGCGCGCCATGCATCGCTTCCTCATTTCCGCCGCGCACAAATCCTCGGGCAAGACCACGGTCAGCATCGGGCTCGCGGCCGCCCTCAGCTCGGGCAACTACGGCCAGCGCCAACGCACGGTACAGCCGTTCAAGAAGGGGCCGGACTACATCGATCCCCTGTGGCTGTCGGTCGCCGCCGGCCGCCCCTGTTACAACCTGGATTTTTTCCTCTCGCCCGATGCCGAACTGCAGACCCAGTTCGCCCGCCATGGCCACGACGCCGAGGTCTGCCTGGTCGAAGGCAACAAGGGGCTGTATGACGGGCTCGATCTGCACGGCTCGAATAGCAATGCCGCGCTGGCCCGCCTGCTCGATCTGCCGGTGATTCTGGTGCTCGACGCACGCGGCATGACGCGCGGCATCGCGCCGCTGATCCTCGGCTATCAGGCTTTCGACCGTAACATCCGGATTGCCGGGGTGATCCTCAACCGCCTCGGCGGGCGCCGCCACGAGGCCAAGCTGCGCGCCGTGATCGAACATTACACCGACGTCCCGGTGATCGGCGCCGTGCAGGAAGATGCCGAGCTGGCGCTGGTCGAACGCCACCTGGGCCTGATGCCGGTGAATGAAACCGCGGAAGCCGGTCGGCACATTTCCGCCATCGGCGAACGCATCGCTGCGCAGGTCGATCTCGAGCGCCTGCTGGCCATCAGCCATACCGACGTGCCCTTGATCGCGCCGGCACCCCAATGGCGCAGCAGCGAAAAACCGGTGCGCATTGCCATCGCCCGCGACGCCGCCTTCGGCTTCTACTACGCCGACGACCTGGCCGCACTGGCCGCGGCCGGCGCGCAAGTCGTGTTCTTCGATACCCTGCGCGATTCGAAGCTGCCGCCCTGCGACGGCCTGCTGATCGGCGGCGGCTTTCCCGAATGTTTTCTCGACGAACTGGAGGCCAACGCCAGTCTGCGTGCCGATATCCGGCGCGCCGTGGAGGCCGGGCTGCCCACCTATGCCGAATGCGGCGGCCTGATGTACCTCGCGCGCAGCATCGAATGGAAGGGCAGGAACGCGGCAATGGTCGGCGTGATTCCCGGCGACATCCGCATGCACGACAAACCGGTCGGGCGCGGCTACGTGATCCTGGAACCGAACGTGAACCATCCATGGCGCCCGGCCGGGCAAGGCGCCGCTGCCGACCATGCACCAGATCCCGCATCCGCCGCGCTGCACGCCCATGAGTTTCACTACTCGAGCCTGCACGGCCTGCCGGCCGACACCCGCTATGCCTACGCAGTCCGCCGCGGGCACGGCATCGACGGCCAGCGCGACGGCGTCGTGCTGCACCGGCTGCTTGCGTCCTACACACACTTGCGCGCCAGCGGCCGCTGCGACTGGCCGGCGAAATTCGTCCAGCACGTCCGCGGCTGCCTGGCCGCCGATCACAAGGAGCCTATTCCATGTTCACCCTGACCCCGACCGCCGCCGAGCAGATCGTCCGCGCTGCCGCCGAACAGCCCGACAGCCGCGGCCAGCCCATGCTGCGCGTGGCCGCCAAGTACGACGAGATCGACGGCGAACTGGTCTATGGCATGGGTTTCGACGACGAGCGTGAAGACGATTTGAAAATCGACGCCGGTGGCATCGCGATCTTGATCTCGCCGCACAGCCAACCGCTGCTGGAGAGCACCACGCTGGATTTCAGCGAAGTACAGCCCGGTGAATTTCAGTTCGTTTTTCGCAGCGGCTGCACCGCACCGCCCGCCGCCAAGAACTGTGGCGGCTGCGGCGGCGGTTGTTCCTGATCAATTTTCAGACGCCGCCGCTCAGGTAGCATTCGTCTCCATGAAACCCATTTCTGCTCAACCCGGCTGGGTCTATCTGGTCGGCGCCGGACCCGGCGACCCCGAATTGCTGACCCTCAAGGCCGCACGCCTGATCGGCGAGGCCGATGTGCTGGTCTACGACAATCTCGTTTCGCAACCGGTGCTGGAACTCGCCCGCCCCGATGCCGAGCGCATCTATGCCGGCAAGGAACGCGGCAACCATGCGCTGCCCCAGGAAGAAATCAACCAGTTGCTGGTGCGTCTGGCGAAGACCGGCAAGCGCGTGGTGCGCCTCAAGGGCGGCGACCCCTACATCTTCGGCCGCGGCGGGGAGGAAGTCGAAACCCTGCACGCCGACGGCATCAACTTCGAAGTCGTCCCCGGTATCACGGCCGCCGCCGGCGTCGCCTCCTATGCCGGCATTCCGCTGACCCATCGCAATCACGCCCAGGCCTGCGTTTTCGTCACCGGCCACCTCAAGGACGGCAGCATGAACCTCGACTGGCCCGGCCTCGCCCGGCGGCGCCAGACCGTGGTGATCTACATGGGCCTGTCGGGACTGTCCCACCTGTGCGCCAAACTCATGGAACACGGCCTGCCGGCCGACTGGCCGGCCGCCATCGTGCAGCATGGCACCCAACCCAGCCAGCGCACGGTTACCGGTACGCTGGGCACGCTGCCGACGCTCGCCGCGGCCGCCAACCTGCGCGCACCGACCCTGATCATCGTCGGCGAAGTGGTGACCCTGCGCGACAAGCTGCGCTGGTTCGCCGAAAACGGCGACTGAAATCCCGGGTCGAAGCTCGCTGCCCTTGGTCAATCGCGACCGGAGTCGAGGACTGGCAGGGAACCGATTAAGGTATATTTGAAAACCGGGCCGGCGCACGCGCACGCTTTAACCCCCTCATCTACCATAGGAAATAGGAATGATCAGAACAATTCTGGGACAACTGTTGGCGACACTGTTCCTGGCCAGCCTGTTCGGCACGCTTGGCGGCTGCAACACCATCGAGGGTGCGGGCAAAGACATCCAGAAGGGCGGCAAAGTGATTACGGATGAGGCGAGCAAGATAAAGAACAAGATGTAATGCGCCACCGCGGAAGCGCCTTGATCGGGCAGCACCATTCGACGATCGGGCCCGGCGCAGAAAAAGTCCGCTGCGTAATTGCCGGCCCATGACATTGGCTTCAGCTGTAAGGATCAGGGGAGTGACGGATGAGGTGGATACCCGATCAGCGTGCCCTGCTTGCACTGGCAAGCATCCTTGCCTGCCAGTGCATTCCGGCCAATGCGCAAGCCGCGGAGAAGATGATCACGCTGGAAATGGTCGGACGCTTTGCGGAATTGGCCAGGGTCGCGGAACAAAGGCTGGACCCGGCGCATCCAGCCACTTCGGTTCTGGCACCACTCTGCCTCGCCTACTCCAAGCTCAAGGAATACCGCAAGCTCACCGCCTGCCTCGATCAACTCGAGCAGCAGGTGCGCATCGGCGATACGACCATCGTCGCCGACCGGCCAGACATATCGGATTCGGACGCGACGCCCTTCGCCAGCATGCTGCGCGCGCAGGCATCGATCGAGCTCGGCGATTACGCCAGGGCCATTGACGAGGGCAGGACGGCACTGAGCCGGATTCAGGATCGAATGCCGTTCGGGGCCTGGCCGCCCAAGATATATCGGCTGTCAATCAACGAAACGCTTGGCCTGGCCTATGCGTTGTCAGGGGACAAGGACAAGGCGCTGGCGCAGATCCGGCTGCTGCGGGACTTCCCCATAGGCTTTCTGGGATGGGGCTCGCTGCCGTCCATCAGGGACAATGCGATTGCCCGCATTTACACCGCGCTGGGAGACTATTCGCAGGCGTTGCGCTTTCTCGAAGACGAGAGCGCAATCGTCAAGTCCGCATACTTCCTGAACAACGTTGCATGGGGATTGTCCGGCCCTGACGCAGCCCAAACATTCATCCTTCTGCCGAAGCTGCTGTTGCGCGGCAAATGCCTGCTGGAGACGGGCGATCTTGCCGGCGCCAAAAAGTATCTGGATACCGTTCTGCGCCATGCGCGGATCGGCGACTTCGGGGAACTGCACTGGATCGCGCTGTTCGAGCGGGCACGCATTGCCGAAAGGGAGGGCCACGCTGACGAGGCCTTGCCGCTGTATTCCAAGGCCGTGGAGGCGATCGAGCGACAGCGTGCTTCGATCAGTACCGAGGCCAACAAGATCGGCTTCGTGGGAGACAAGCAGGCCGTGTATGGGCGGCTCATCGCCCTCCTGATTGACCAGGGCCGTGCGCTCGAGGCTTTCGACTACATCGAACGCTCCAAGTCGCGCGCCCTGGTGGATATGCTGGCATCGAAGCAGGACTTCGCCGCCCGGGATCCGGCGCAGGTCAAGCTCGTGCTGGCCCGACTCGACGCTGCCGACCTGGGCGCACGGGTGCAGGATGACAGCGCAAAGGCAGAAGACAATGCCGCGGGCATGCGCAACCTGCGGACGGCGCGGCAGGCCCTGCAGTCGGCGGCGCCCGAACTGTCCTCGCTGGTGACCGTGACCTCGGTTCCGCCGGCGGAACTCGGATCCCTGTTGGACGCCGGTGAAACCCTGGTCGAGTATTACTACCAGGGCAAGGACTTGTACGCCTTCATCCTCGACCGTGAACGGCTGCTGGCAGTGCGCATGGATGCAAGCGAGCTTGCTGCCCGGGTCCACGGTTTCCGTACAGCGCTGGAAGAAACAGAATCCCAGGCGTGGCAGGAAGCCTCCCGCGAGTTCTATCAGCGCCTGTGGAAGCCGCTGGAAAACCTGATCGCGAATCAGAACGTCGTCGTCGTCGCGCACGGTGCGCTGCACTATCTGCCGTTCGCCGCCCTGCAGGACGGCGCAGGAAAGTTCCTGATCGACCGCTACAGCCTGCGCTTCCTGCCCAGCGCCTCGGTGCTCAAGTACCTGCGCCCGGTGATCCGGCAAAAGGACGCACCGCTGCTCGCCCTGGGCAATCCCGACCTGAGCGATCCGAGACTGGACCTCGCGTTCGCCGAAGGCGAGGCGAAGCTGGTTGGTTCGCTGTATCCGAAGTCGCGGGTGCTGCTGCGCAAAGATGCGTCGGAGAGCAATTTCAAAAAGGCAGGCGACGTTTTTACGCGCATCCATTTCGCGACCCATGGAAAATTCCAGGCCGATGAGCCGCTCAAATCGGGCTTGTATCTGGCGAAGGACGCGGACGACGACGGCGTGCTGACTGTGGGGGAACTGTATTCGATGAATCTGGACGCCGACCTGGTTACGCTCTCGGCCTGTGAAACCGGCCTCGGCAAGATCGCCAACGGCGACGACGTGGTGGGCCTGACGCGGGGCTTCCTCTATGCCGGAAGCCGCTCCATCGTAGCCAGCCTGTGGAGCGTGGACGACAAGGCCACGGCAGCACTGATGCAGGCCTTCTACGGCAACCTGGCGTCCATGAACAAGCGGGAAGCGCTGCGCCAGGCGCAGATCCAGGCCCGCACGGCTTTTCCGCACCCCTTCTTCTGGGCGGCGTTTCAGCTTACCGGACGCACCGAGTAGCCGGCAGTCGCGCATCGTTCAGGATGATATATTTGGTGTCATCCGGGACAACAACTTCCGGCTGATCACTTCCATCGACCGCATGACGTCATGACAAAACAGATCGACTTCTGGTTCGACTTCGCAAGTACCTACTCCTATCTTTCGGCCATGCGCATCGAGCCTCTTGCGGCAGCCAGGGGCGTCACGGTCAATTGGCGGCCCTTTCTGCTGGGTCCCGTGTTTACGGCAATGGGCTGGAACGACTCGCCCTTCAACATCTACCCGTCCAAGGGTCGCTACATGTGGCGGGACATGGAGCGCCTCTGCAAACAGTATGGCCTCCCCCTGAGGCGGCCCTCGAAGTTTCCCCGCAACGGCCTGCGACCGGCTCGCGTTATCTGCGCCCACCACGATGCAGCCTGGGTTCCCGATTTCGCTCGCGCGGTGTTTAGCGCGGGCTTTGCCGCGGATCAGGATATCGGCGAGCGTGAAGTGGTCGCAGGTTTGCTGCGCAGCTTGGGGCTCGACGCCGAGGCCCTGATCGCTGCCGGAGAGAGCCCGGAAGGCAAGGATCTCCTGCGGCGTCAGACGGACGAGGCCTTCAACCTGGATATTTTCGGTGCTCCCACCTTCATGGCGGGTACAGAAATGTTCTGGGGCAATGACCGGCTGGAACAGGCACTGGCTTGGGCAGAGGGTATGCCTGCCAAAGGGAGCGAGTGAACCCGCGATAGGCAGGCCGCGGTCGGGAGCGCGCGTTCGCTACCTATAATGATTCTCTTTGCTAGAAGCCAATTTTGAATAACACTTTCCGATCTCTTGCCGGGCGCGATTTCCGTTATTACTTTTTCGGCCAGGCTATCTCGCTGATCGGTACCTGGGTCCAGCAAGTGGCGCTGTCCTGGATCGCTTACCGCGTCACGGGATCTGCATTCATGCTCGGCCTGGTGGCGTTTTCCGGGCAAATCCCCATGCTTCTCGCGACACCACTGGGGGGAATGCTGGCCGATCGCTTCAGCAAGCGCAACATACTGCTGTGGACACAGGTCGTCGAGATGACGGTCGCCACTGCGCTGTCGGTAATTGCCTGGCAGCAGGGCTTCAATTCATGGATATTGATCACGGCCTCTGCCGTGCTGGGTATCGCCGGCGCCATGGAGATGCCGACCAGGCAGGCTTTCATCACCGAAATCATTCATGAGCGAAGCCTGTTATCCAACGCGATTGCACTCAATTCACTGACGTTCAACGCGGCCCGCCTGCTGGGGCCAGCCGTGGCCGGATTCACCCTTGCGCTGTTCAACGAACCGGCCTGTTTCGCCATCAATGCCGTTTCCTATGTTGCTGCCATCTATACGCTGCTCACCATCCGCCTCAAAAAGCCCGCCAAGAGCCGGACAGCCGGTTCCCTGCTCGAGGCGTTTGAATACGTACGTCGATTCGCGCCAGCGCGCTGGCTGGTGGGCACAGTGGCAGTCACCAGCATTTGCGTCTCTCCATTCATGACCTTCATGCCGGTTTATGCCCAAGACATTTTCAATGGCGGCCCCGACTTGCTCGGAATACTGCTCGGCGCCTCAGGAGCCGGAGCTCTGGCGGCGGCGCTATTTCTGGCCAGCAGGAGATCATTGGCCGGCATCGGGCGCCGCATCATATTGGCCTGTCTCGTCGGCGGTGTCGCTTCGGTCGCGTTTGCCTACAATCGCCTGCTGACGCTGGCGTTGCCGCTGCTGTTCGTCTCCGGCGGAACCTTCATCATGATCGTGACATCCTGCAATATCCTCTTGCAGTCGCTGGTTCCGGAGCATCTGCGCGGACGGGTGATGGCGCTATACACGATGTCATTCATCGGCATGCTGCCCTTGGGCAGCCTGGTCTACGGCAGCCTTGCCCAGCATCTGGGAAGCGTAGAACCGGTATTCGTCATTGCCGGCGTCATATCCTTGGGCTATGGGTACGTCTTGATGAAGGTTATTCCAGAGTTGACGCACTTGGCACAAAGTGCGCTCAGGGCGGCCGAAAAGTCCTAGAGTCGCTTTGGCCCGTCAGGCGAGCGGTGTGTTTGCTGGCGCACAGACTGTGCGCGGCGCGAGAATCAGGATACAGAAAGGGATGTGTCGGCGATGATTTTGCTGGCGTAGCAACCGTCGCGGCAGATCGGGAACAATGGAAAACAATTTTCAGGCGAGCTCTGGCATGAGCCAATCAATACGTACCGGACTTTGACTTTATCTGCTGCCCTAGATCATGCGCCTTCGTATTCTTTCCTGCCTGTTGTTGCTTGCCGTCTGTTTCGATGCGATGGCGAGCGATCTTTACACCACGATCAACCTGCTGCGCGACGGTGACGGCAATTGCGACGCTACGAAGCAATTGCATCCGCTGAAACGGAAGGCCGCGCTGGAACGCATCGCAAGAGATCTTGCGCGAGGAGTTAAGCTGGAGCAAAGCCTGAAGGCGGCGGGGTACAGGGCGACACGTGTCAGCGCCCTGACGATCAGCGGCAACGGGATCGGGGCACAGGCCGCAGAGATACTGGAAAGACAAGGCTACTGCCAGCAGTTGCAGGATGCCGCGATGACGGAGGTCGGCATTTACCTGGATGACCGGCAAGCCTGGATCGTAATGGCGGCGCCGTTTGCGCCATCGGTGGCGATGAACGAGGAGTCCGCAGGGCAGCGCGTGCTCGAGCTGGTCAACCAGGCTCGTGCAACGCGGCGAACCTGCGGTAGCCAGGCGTTCAATGCGGCGCGGCCGTTGCGCTGGAACGACCTGCTTGCCGAGGCGGCGCTTTTGCATTCCGAGGACATGGCGCGTTTCAACTACTTTAGTCACGGTGGCCGCGACGGGTCCACCCCGCTGCAACGTGTCGAGCAAGCAGGCTACAGATACCGGGTTGTTGGCGAAAACATCGCAGGCGGGCAAATGAAACCCGAGGATGCAGTCGCGGGCTGGATAAGGAGCCCGACCCATTGCGCCAACCTGATGAATCCAGTGTTTACCGAAATGGGCGTCGCCTTCGCGGTCGATCAGAAGAGCAAATTGGGCGTGTATTGGACGCAGGATTTCGGCACGCCGCGCTGAGTCAATGGATTCAATGAGCGGCATATGTCAGAAATCTGGCGACCCAAGCGTCCGCGTCGCCAACTTGCGGACTCTAGCGTTGGCCGATTCGCACATCTCCGAACAGCTTGTTCAGACCTTGAGGCTGTGAGCGCCAGTATTGTCTGGGTGCCTCCACTTGGGCTCCCAGTTTGGCGGCAGCATGCCAGGGCCAGCGCGGATCGAACAGGATGCCGCGCGCCAGGGCCACCATGTCGGCTTTCCCCTCCGCAATAATTGCCTCGGCCTGGTCCGGTTCGGTGATCAACCCGACCGCTATCGTCGGCAGACCGGTTTCCCGGCGAACTCTCTCGGCCAGTGAAACCTGGTAGCCGGGGCCAACGGGAATTTTCTGCAGCGGCGAAACGCCACCGCTTGAAACGTGGATGAACGAACAACCGCGTTGGCGCAAGGCCAGGCCGAACGCAACGCTTTGCTCGATATCCCAGCCGCCGTCGACCCAGTCGGTGCCGGAGATACGGACACCCACCGGCACCTGCACCGGAACGACGGCCCGCACGGCCTCAAACACCGCCAGCGGGAAGCGCATGCGATTTTCCAGGGTGCCACCGTATTCGTCGGTTCGCGCATTCGACAGCGGGGACAAAAACTCATGCAGCAGATAACCATGCGCGGCGTGGACCTCGATGGCGTCGATGCCCAGCCGGTGCGCGCGCTGCGCGGCTGAGACAAACGCCCGCAGCACCCGCTGCAGGCCGGATGGATCGAGCGCCAGCGGCGGCGTTTCATCGGCAGCATGGGGTATGGCCGATGGCGCAAACGGATGCCAGCCACCTGCTTGCTGCGGAATCAGTTGCCCTCCGTCCCAGGGCGCATGGCTCGATCCCTTGCGGCCGGCGTGAGCCAACTGGATGGCAATCGGCATCGTCGAATGCTTGCGTACTGCGCTTAGCACCTTCTTGAGAGCGAATTCCGTCGCATCCGACCAGAGCCCGAGGTCGCCGGGCGTGATACGTCCTTCCGCCTCGACCGCTGTCGCCTCGATGACCAGCAAGCCCGCGCCGGAGAGCATGAGTTGGCCGATGTGTATCAGATGCCAGTCATTCGCCTCGCCATTTTCGGCAGAGTATTGGCACATCGGTGCGATCACGATGCGGTTCTTCAACTGCAAACTGCCGATGGGATAAGGGGAAAAAAGTTGGCTCATGGTGAATGTTCCGTCAATACCGAATAGGGGTACCAAATTCTACAAGGGTGCCACGGACCATGCTTCTGATTCACACGCACGCTATCATTCCTGCTCCGTCTCAACCTGGGCTATGCCACCCCGCTCCGCCTCCCCGGACCGACGTTCCTGATGAATACGTTTCTGCACAATCTTTCGCTGGCCTCCCCGCTATTTCTTCTGGTTTTCGCCGGGTATGCGCTGATGCGTTTTTCCCGCTTGCCGAGGGCCTTGTCCGACCATTTGACCTGGTTTGTCTTCGCGGTCGCCTTGCCGGCGATGCTGTTCCGGATGATGAGCAATTTCTCCAGATTGCCCGCGGTCGACACGCGCCTGCTGATAGCCTTCTTCGGCAGTTGCCTGATTGTCTTCCTTATCGGTCGGCTGATCGCCTGGAAGGGCTTCGGGCTCGACGGCGTGGGGCAATCGGTTTTTGCGCTGGGCGGCGTTTTCTCGAACAACGTGATGCTCGGCTTACCCCTTGCCAAGCTGGTGCTGGGCGATGCCGCGCTGCCGTCAGTGGCTCTGGTCCTGGTCTTCAACGCGCTGATCCTGTGGACCTTGGTGACGGTATCGGTCGAGTGGGCCAGGCACGGCAGCCTCTCGCTGCGCGGCGGCGCCAAGACGATCTGGGCCGTGCTGACCAACCCGGTGGTCGCCGGAATTATTTTGGGCACCGTGTTCGGACTCACCGGGTTCTCCATACCGGAGCTGATTGACGACCCGCTCGAAATGCTCGGACAAGTCGCCGCACCCCTGGCCTTGGTCGCTCTCGGCATGGGGCTCGCCCAATACGGGATCCGCGACGGTTGGCAAGTCAGCCTGGCAATCACCGCAATCAAGCTTTTACTGCAACCGCTGGTGGTCTGGATACTGGCCAGCATTCTCGAATTGCCGGCAATGGAGACTCAAGTGGTCGTCCTGTTGGCCTCGATTGCGGTTGGCGCCAATGTTTACCTGATGTCGCGCCAGTTCAAAGTGCTGGAGGGGCCCGTGGCCGGTAGCCTAGTACTGTCAACCGTTCTGGCGGCGCTGACCACACCGCTTGTCATGGCACTAGCTCACGCAGCACGCCACGGCTAGCGCCAGTCTGTCGGAACCATTCTCAAAGTCGGTGCTGGCGGAACGGTGATTCTTGCTGTTGTAGAAATCAAGGCGATGTCGGGCCCCAATCACTGGCCGAGTCCGACCAGGAAACGTCATTCCAATGGCCAGGCAACGAGCGCTGCGATGTCCTCGGAGCTCATGGCGGAGCCACTGCCGTGTGGCCGGCTTCGGCCGCGTTGACCATTTCGGCCAAAGCGCGGTTCTCGCGTTGCATGCGCCTCCAAGTCAAGGCCTGGGCGATGTTCAACTTGAGTTCAAAGTCTTGCCAGGGCTTGTTGATGAAGCCGAAAATGTGAGCCATGTCGACGGCAATGATCAGTTCCTCCTGGCTGATAGCTCCGCTGATCAGCAGGCGGGCGCAGTCCGGCTGCTCATCGGCGAACTTCTGCAACAATTCGACACCGTTCATTTCTGGCATGCGGTAGTCCGCGATGATGCAGGAAAAATTCAGCTCCTTCGCCATACGCAGGGCGTGGCGGGGCGAAGGTGTGATCTGGACCGAGACTCTCGTTTCGTCGAGCAATGGCCGCTCGTGATGGGCGACCTCGGATTGGATGGCGGCAAACAGGTCATCGACGCGTCCATGACGTGTCAATATTCTCGAGAGGCTTGCCAGGATGCCGGGATCGTCATCGACGATGAGTATCTGGTCAACCGCCCCGTCGTCCAGCGCGGAGATCGGGATCCCCCGCTCACGTACCAGATCGGCCAGGCGCTTGTTCTCGGTGACGACACCTGCATAGGCGATCGCCTGGGACAGCGAGCTCTTGAGGAAGTGGTCGTGCCATGGCTTGGGAATGAATCGGTAGATGTGAGTTTCATTCACCATCCGGATCAGACTGTCCATGTCGGTTTGACCCGACAGCACTAGGCGCGCGCACTCGGGCTGCAGCGCGGCCAGCGCCTTGAGAAACTCCAGACCATCCATGCCCGGCATGCGATAGTCGCTGATGACGGCATCGAACTTCTTGGTCTTGGCGCGTTCGAGCGCGGCAGCCGGTTCGGTAAAGCCTTCGACTTCGTAGCGGTAGTGGCCAAGCGGCGGGGTGGACAACTCACGGCGCACGGCATTGACGATGGAAGCTTCGTCATCGACGATCATGACCTGATACAGCGGGTTGGCATCCATGGCTATCTTTCCTTCCCGAAACGTATTATGCATTGGCGATGCACAGCCTTTCCCTGCGCAGCGCGGCCGACACTGATGAGTCATCGTCGAGCAGCAGGGTGCGGCACCGCATGGCGATCCACACCGAATGATGTGTGGATCGGAAAGATTAACATAGTCGCGTTCCCGGGTGGTCCGGGCGCGGCTGCCCCAGAAAAGTCGGCGCCGGTGTGACGGTGAGGCTCAGGCGGTCTCTGCGCCCTCCGCCTCTTTAGCCTCGATCGGAAGCCAAATGGTGAAGGTGGTGCCCTTGCCGACTTCGCTCTCCACGTCGATACGCCCATGGTGCTTCTGCACGATGCTATAGGCGAGCGACAGACCCAGCCCGGTGCCCTGGCCGACGGGCTTGGTAGTGAAGAAGGGTTCGAAGACGCGGTTGAGGTGCTCGGGCGCGATGCCGGTACCGGTATCCGAGACGGCGACGAACACCTCCTCACCCTGGCGACCGGTGCGGATGGTGATCTCGCCCTTGACCGGAATGGCGTTGGCGGCATTCACCAGCAGGTTCATGAATACCTGGTTGATGTGTGAAGGCACGCACCAGACCTGCGGCAGCTCGCCGTATTCCTTTTTCACAGTGCACTTGTACTTAAGTTCGTTCCAGACAATGTTGAGCGTCGATTCAAGTCCCTGGTGCAGATCGGCCCAATGGAAAGTGGCGTCGCCGGCGCGCGAGAAGTCCTTGAGGTCGCGCACGATCTTGGCGACCCGGGCGAGGCCGTCTTTCGACTCGGCCATGAGCTGACCGATATCGGTCTTGAGATAGTCGAAGTCCTTCTGGGCTTTGAGCGATTTCACGGCCTCAAGCGGCGGGCATTGGTCACCGAGGCTTACTTCCGCCGCTTCGTAGGCCGTGGTGATGGCGAAAATATCCTTCAGATAGCTTTCCAGCGTGCCGAGGTTGGAAGAGACGAAGCCGATCGGGTTGTTGAGTTCGTGCGCTACACCGGCAGCAAGCTGGCCTATCGAAGCCATCTTCTCCGATTGCAGCAGCTGGCTCTGCGCCTCCGTCAGTTTGATGTTGAGGGCCTTGGCCTCGGCGAGAGCACGCTTCAAGTCTTCCTCGGCATGCTTGCGGCTGTCGATGTCGCGCACCACGGCCAGAACCCGCTGCCCGCCGCCGAGCTGGAGCCTCTGGAGATTCACCGCGACCCAGAACTGGCGACCGGTGCTGTCGCGGGCCAGCCAATCGAATGCCTGCCATCCCTTTTCATGGGCTTGCTGGAGGCGCTCCAGGGCGACTTTCATTGCGTGCTCGGAAGTGCCGGCACTGAACGCGCCGACATCGAGAGCGAGCAGTTGCTCGCGGCTGCAGCCATACATCTGGCAAGCCTTGGCATTGACGTCGAGAATGCGGCCGCTGACGGCGTCGTGGATGAAAAGTGCATCGTTGATCGTGTCGTAAATGGTGCGGAACTTCTCTTCGCTTTCGGCAAGCGCCGCTTCGACGCGGCGGCGCTCGGTAATGTCCTCCTTGACCGCCAGGTAGTGGGTGATCCGGCCGTCGGACTGACGGATCGGGGTGATGCTGGCGAGTTCGACATATTCGCTGCCATCCTTGCGGCGGTTGTACAGTTCGCCCTCCCACGGCAGACCCTGCGACAGATTGGCCCACATTTCCTCGTAGCTGGCCCGGGGTGTCCTGCCCGACTGCAGGATGCGCGGGTTCTGGCCGTGCGCCTCCTCACGGCTGTAGCCGGTGGCGCGGACGAAGGCTTCGTTGACGTACTCGATCTCGGCGTCGAGATTGGTGATGACGATGCTGACCGGGCTCTGCTCCGCGGCCAGCGACAGCTTGCGCAATTCATTCTCGGCGCGCTTGCGTTCGCTGATGTCGCGCGAGATGCCCTGGATGTGGGTCGGCCGGCCTTGGGCATCCGCTATCAGCGTCGCCACCACCTCGGTCTCGATCGTCGTGCCGTCCTTGCATGTCTGGGTGAGCTGGTAGTTCCGGGTGCGGTCCGACGCGCCGCCCGCCGCGAAGGACCCCAACCATTTCGGCAACTCTTCTGCAACCATCCGGTAGGACTCCGGGGTCATTACTTCCTGCATGGTCTGTTGCAGCGATTCGGCCACCGTGTAGCCGCGCAAGCGTTCGACGGAGGGGCTGGCATAGGTGAAGCGCTGCGCGGCCAGCTCGTATAGCCACACCATGTCGCTGCCGCTCTCGGCGAGGATGCGATAGCGTGCCTCGCGTGCCCGCGCACGCAAGGCGGTCACGAAGACGCGGCCCAGCGCCAGCAGAGCGGCCAGAAATAACAGGCTG
>Ga0172379_10001715_pt1 | contig 42345 bp, 33 predicted proteins | sample GrowelOW334metaG_FD_119756 | JGI IMG/M metagenome (GOLD analysis project Ga0172379, IMG submission 119756) | Groundwater microbial communities from an aquifer near a municipal landfill in Southern Ontario, Canada - Groundwater well OW334 metaG | ecosystem: Environmental > Aquatic > Deep... | reverse complement strand
TGGCAAGATTACCAAAGACCTGGCAACGACCGCTTTGAAGCAATTATCCATTGATGAAGCCGGTCTGGATGAAATCGACCGAAAGATTTTGACTTTCATCATCGAGAAGTATGGCGGCGGCCCAGTTGGATTGAATACTATAGCCGCAGCCATTGCGGAGGAGCAATCCACTCTTGAGGATGTGTATGAGCCGTATTTGATGCAGTCAGGCTTCCTCGCCCGCACATCGCGTGGTCGGGTGGTTACCGAGTCCGGTTATAAGCATTTGGGCAAGGAGATACCGGGAAATCTGCAGAGTAAGCTGGTCTAATTTATTACATAGTATTTATGCATTCGCAAAAAGGCTCCGCCCTAGTTATTATTTTGGCATTAATGATAGTTTTGGCAGGCATTGCCTTCTTGTTCCCCAAGCCAAGTGGTTCGGGTGGTACGTGCCTTGGGTGCCAGATAAAAAGCTGCCAATGCTTGGGTATTGAAAAAGATTACCATATGATCGGGCCGGTTAAAGTAACATGTTACGGTATACCGCATAGTTGTATGACCCAGGACGCTGTCAAAACCAATACAAATACGACGATTAACACGAATTCAGCCTCCAATGCTAATGTTAATCGTGCAGTTGTGAACGTGAATACTGAAGCGAGGAGCTGCAATTCCAACGCTGAATGTGTTGGCTTTTGTGGGGCCGATACATGTTTAGGGCCGAATTGCTCAACGACTGGCTCGTGCGAATGTCTTGGGCTGTGCGGAGTGCGACCGCCTGAAAATTAAATATTTTTTTATCCATATAAACCACGATACAAAAGTAAAAGTTTACCGCTTTTCTTGGCGGCAAGAAAAGTGGCAGAAAAGCATGCCCTGAGCGAAGCCGAAGGGAACCGCCGCGCCGGTTCCGTCCTCTTGAAAATTGTGCTCATCGTCACTGGCGACCCACAACCGCTTCGCTTGAGTGGGATCACCTCCCTCAACTATGTTCGGGACCGCTCCTCTTCGCTACAATTTTACTACGAGTACTTCACAGGCGCGGTTTTATAATATGTATTTTTGAGATACAATAAGAAACATGAAGACTTCATTGTTCGACTACCACTTGCCTAAAGATCGTATCGCCCAGTCCCCCGCGACACCGCGTGACAGTTCGAGGTTGTTAGTGTTTGATAGGAAAACGAATAAGGTCGCACATGACCGATTCAACCATCTGCCCGCATATTTACAAGCAGGTGATGTGTTGGTATTTAATGATACGAAGGTATTTCCCGCACGATTAATTGGCCAAAAGGAAACAGGTGGTAAGATGGAAGTTTTTTTATTACATCAGATTCATGGCAAGATATGGGAGGTCTTGATCGGCGGAAAGGTCCGGCATATGGGAATGGTTATTTCGTTCAAACTCGGCTTACACTGTGAAGTGGTTAAACAGTTAGACGGCGGTATCTGGCATGTCAGGTTCAATAAAACGGCCGAGCAGGTACTGTCGCTAGCCGAAAGGATCGGTTCAACACCGACCCCGCCTTATATAAAGAAGTCAGCGTCATTATCTGACTACCAGACTGTGTATGCGAAAAAAGTCGGTTCAGTGGCCGCGCCAACGGCGGGTTTTCATTTCACCAAACATTTGCTCGCAGTGTTGAAAAAGAAAGGTGTGCAGTTTGAATATGTCACATTGCATGTCGGGTTCGGGACATTCCAGCCGGTAAAAGTTGAGGACATCGCTAAGCATCAGATGCATGCCGAATACACAGAAATCTCAAAAACAACCCTTGAGCATTTACATCAGGCCAAGAAAGAAGGCCGCAGGATCATTGCGGTCGGCACGACGTCGGTAAGGGTATTAGAGACTATTGGTGCGCGGAAAGAGGGTTATAAGGGTTGGATAAACGCATTTATCTACCCCGGCTATCGGTTCAGGATGGTAGATGCCATGATTACTAACTTCCATCTGCCGAAATCAACCTTACTCATGTTAGTTTCCGCGTTAGCTGGGCGGCGGAATATTTTAAAGTTATATAAAACAGCGATACGGAAGAAGTACCGTTTTTACAGCTTCGGGGACGGGATGCTCCTGGCCTAGTCTTGACAAATTACCCATTTTGGAGTAGTATGGCTGGTTACATAAAGAAACATCAAACAGCGGAGGTTATAACATGCAAGCTCCAAAATGGTTCGTTGTCATGATGGCATATATCGCCATCTACATGTTCACTTTCCTTTTAGAGCGGCATCTGCCATTGGTGGTTGTGGCCGTATCTATTGCCGCTTTAGCCGTTCTGGGCTACTGGGGATTTTCACAGCTGTTCAGGCGATTGTACGCTGGAACAGAAAAGGATGGAGGGTGGCCGCGTCGATTGGTCATGTGCCTATTGGTCTCAATCGGCTACTTCGTACTCGGGAAAATGCCCCTGAACGAGTTTTTCCACGGAGTGGACTACGTGGCTTTGATGGCCATGCTGTTGATGGTCGCATATGCGATCATTGCCATGGCAATCATGACGCCGCTCAAAGTCAAAACCGCGTAAACCAACGCGTTTCCGCACAAACCAAGGAGCCGCCCATTCTGTGGACGGCTTCTTTTAATTTAGTAATGTTTTAATCCTACTCGCCTGTGCCGCGAATGCCGCCCAGTAATTCTTGTCGCGCTTGGCCTGAAGCTCGTCCGCCATTTCTTCCCAGTCATGGGCGGAGATGCGGACCTGTTTGAATTTTATCGGGTCGATGATTTTCATGTAGGAGGCGTGCTTGGTGAATTTGCCGCGGATGTCCTGCTGGCGGAACTCTTCCAGTTTGCCGTACATGCCGTCCCAGGCTTTCTGTTCAAAAATTATTCTGGATGAGCGAACCGGATCGATGAGTTTCATGTGGTGTGCGTGCGAGGCGAATACGGTCCAGTTATTCTGGGCGATGCATTTTTTCAGCACGCCAATGATGCCCTGCCACTGGCGTTCGTTGATTTCGATATCGTTCGAGTTGGCCGGATCGATGAGTTTCATGCGCGCGAGACGCGAGGCGAATGCGTCCCAGTTTTCCTGTCGGCGATAGTTTTCCAGTTCACGGAGCATGCCGACCCAGTCGTTTGGCGAGATGAAGATGCTGGTAAATTTTTCCGGGTCGATGACAGCCATCCGGGAAGCGTGCCAGGTATAGTCGCGCCAAAATTTACCGCGGCTGTAATTTTGCAGCTCGGCCACCATATTCTGCCAGTCGGCCTCAGAAACCTCCATGTTTGGCCCGATAAGAGTCATAAAGACAGTATAACAAAAACCCGCCATTATGTTCAGGCCGATTTTTTACGCGGATTAGTAGATTTTTTTCAGTGAGGTGCCGGTATAATAATATTGGAGGATCCAGTCGAAGGTCTTGTTTTCTTTCGTGGCAAAGCCTCTTGCGCCCTGAGCAGATAGCCCCACCATGTGATTGCCTGTTAGAGTGGTAGCGTTCGATATAATGCCGTACGGATCAGGGACAGACAAGCACCATGGAAAACCGCCGCTGTTCCATACTTCCTGCCAGCTTCTGGTACGGCCATCAGTGCCGGATGAATATGCGGCTACAATAATGCCCTCTGGATTGAGCTGGGAAATGGCATCAGGGTGAGTGATGACTTGGCCGGCGGTTGCGGTCACTGCGGCAATCGGGTCGATTGAACGCTGTTCAAATCCGTACCCTCGGTATACCTGGTCTGTAGTGGCATTAATATCAAAATGTTCGTTGGGGTGTTTGCCGCCGCGCAACGTATGCCACAAAATGTATGACCGCGCACTCGTGATGAGAGCTTTCAAATATTCGGGCGGTTGGCCGTTGGATACCTCTGCCAATCCTTTGAGGTATGATTCCAGGGGCAGTTCGTTTATAGCCCACATTTTTTTATCAGTTGAGGCATACCGAAGTTCAATAGCGCCGCGGAATGTATTGTCATTGAGCGTGGAATTCCACGTCGGCTTGTTTGACCAGCTGGAAATGGTCATGATGGAGCCGGAATCTTTTGGCACGAAGCGGTAATAGGCGGTTTCGGACCAGGTCACTGAAGTTGATTCATTCGCAGCTTTGTCCGTGGCGGTGTTAGTGTTGCCATCCACCATCTGGTAGGCGCCATTGCTGGTGATGGTAATCGGGTCAGTTGTGCTGAATAAGCCGATGCGTACCGTTGGTTCGCCGGCCGTTGCGGTGGTCGGCACGGGGTCAGGCGGTTCGCCTACTTTGATGTTCATAGTAAATTCCCCGCCTTTGATCCAGGTCGTGTGCTCGGCCACGAGGGCAAAATGCTCGGTGTAATATCCGGCCACATTCGGTGCTGTCATGGTAAAGGTGAATTTTCCGCCTTCGCCTGGGTAGACCCTGGCTTGGTCGAGTTTGGTCGGCCGGTAATAATAATCCCTCCACAGGTCCGTTTTGAACAAGCTGACTCGTCCGACCGGTTGCGTAGCATTTATGGCGATAAAGTGGTCGCCCGAATTGTACCAATTCTGCAGGCCGACATTTTTGAACCTGACCCAGAAGGTAAATGTGTCTCCTGGATTGATGTGCAGCTGGCCGCTGTCGCTGCGGTTGATTTCCTGCGCTTCATAGTCCTGGGGCCGCGGGTAGGGCTGGCCGACGCCGATCGGGATGCGGACGTACCCGCCGTTGATTGATCCAATGCCGTTTGCGACTAGCCTGAATTCTTCTAGATAGATGCCATTGGTGGCAGGCGCCTGCAAAGCCAAACGAAACCGGCCGGTCTGGCCTGGTCTCACTGAGCTTTGTAGAAGCCGGGCTGATTGGGCGGCGTTTTGCCAAAAATGATTGTAAAAGATGCTGGCCCGGTTATTCGGAAAAGTGCGCAGACTGACGGCGCTCGTCCCTGTGTTACGCCAGGTTGTGTTGCCGGTATTCAAAAAATCGACCCAGACGGTGACTGACCGGCCTGGGTTCATATTGACGATGCTGTTGCTGCGGCTGATTTCTTTTGCTGCATAGACTGGAGCAGCGCGGGTCGTGGATACGCCGAGCACTTCCGGCGAAATAGTGGTGCCGGGTGCCGGGTCGCGGAGTATGTAGTCGCCGACATATCCGGCGCTGGTGTAGCTGGTGATTTGATGGGCCGTGTAGTCCCCCCGATACGTGGTGAACGTATTAGCCTCTGCCGTTGATCGGTCACGCGCACTGGCCAGGTATTGGGGCAGGAATGGCAGGAGCAGAAGGATCATGACCACGGCGAATACCGATGAGTAATGTTTTCGGTCCATAAAATTAGTATGTGTTTTTATTTTTTTTGCCTCGAAGATAAAAAAATACCTCAGCGACATAAGGCCGGGCATCAGCGGGGGGTTTGCATACGTTTGGTTGGCCTTGTGTTTGTGTTTTTTGAAAAGGTGGTAAAAAATTTTGGCTTACTCCGCGTATTATCTTGGGAGTGGTTTTTATTTTTGTTTTGCTCAAGACTCACCCTTTCTGCCTTAATGATAGCATAAAAAAACAGGTTTGTCAATCGTTCCGGTACATGGTACGATTGATTTGCATTCTACCGTAAATTATTGTTTACTGTATTTTTATTTACCGACGATGTCCTACACCAGGAAAATTGCGCACAATACAATAATCCAAATTATCGGTAAAACGGTCAGCACGATTATCGGCATTGTTGTTATCGGGATGTTGACCAGGTATTTAGGAGAATCAGGCTTCGGGCAGTACACCACCATCATGGCTTTCCTGCAGTTCTTTGGCGTCCTGGTGGACATGGGCCTATATGTCGTCCTGGTGAAAAAAATTTCAGAAGCCAATGCCGATGAGGAAAAAATTTCCAGCACAATTTTTACCCTTCGCCTTATTTCCGCTATAGTCTTTTTAGGACTGGCTCCGTTGATTGTCTTGTGGTTTCCATACCCCTCCATAGTGAAGTGGGGCGTGCTTATTACGTCCATTTCGTTTTTGGCCATCACCCTGAATCAGTTGTTGACCGGTATTTTCCAGAAGCATTTGCGGATTGAGCGGGTAACGATCGCTGAGGTAGCCGGCCGGATTATATTGTTGATTGGAACCTTTCTGGCCATCCGGGCCCATCTGAGCTTACTATGGGTCATGGCGGTAGTATCGGCCGGAAGCGCAATCAATTTTGTAATGCTGTATTATTTCAGCCGTCAATTTGTCCGTTTGCGATGGCGTTGGGATACTGCGGTGATCCGCGAGGTCATCCATGACGCATGGCCAATAGCGCTCTCGATCGCATTCAATCTAGTGTATTTCAAAGCGGATACGATCATCCTTTCCCTATTCAAAAGCCAGGCTGATGTCGGCGTATACGGCGCGGCATATAAAGTATTGGAAGTGCTGACGACTTTTCCGGCGATGTTCGCGGGGTTGATTTTGCCCCTGTTGGCCGGCGCTTGGGCCGCCATGGATCGGGAGAGATTTTCACGTGTATTGGGCAAAGCTATTGACGCCATGTCCATGGTCGCCCTCCCATTGATAGTGGGAACCTTCTTTTTAGCTCAACCGGTCATGAATCTCATTGCCCCTGAATTCCGTGATTCGGGATCCCTCCTCCAGATATTGATCATAGCGACCGGAATTATTTTTCTTGGAAATATTTTTGGCAGTGCGGTCGTGGCTGTTAATCGCCAGCGCACGATGATGTGGCTGTATCTTTTGGTCGCTATTATCTCATTGACTGGCTACCTGGTATTTATCCCGCGGTATTCATATTTTGGAGCCGCTTGGATGACCGTCGTCTCGGAATCCCTAGTAACAATATCAGCCGCACTCATAGTATTGGTCAGTACGAAAACACGCCTATCGCTGAAAGTTTTCGGTAAATCTCTTATTGCGACAGCCATCATGGCGGCGTCACTCCAATTGCTCCACAGCCAGCACTGGGTATTGATGATAGGAGTTGGTGCGGCAGTTTATTTCGCCGCCCTCTATTTGTTCAAGGCCGTTTCTAAAGAAACGATTAAAGAAGTAATGAGCCGAGATACGGTATGAAAAATGTCCTGATCATGAAATTTCCTTTGTCGTCCATGATGGGCGGCGGCGAGCGCCACACGTTGTCGCTGGTCAATGCGCTGCAGCAGAAGGATTTTAATTTTTTTCTGGTCTCCAGCTGCCGGGTCTTATTGTCGGAGTTCAAGAAAAATCGCTGGCCGGGCAGGCGATGGTGGGGCGGTGTTGAGCCGGTTTCCGTCAGCCGTATCCTGATATGGCCGTTGGTCGCCCCGTTCGCCTGCATCTCGCTCGGCATTATCCTGCTGTACTATCGCCTGGCAAAAAAGGTAACAGTCCTGTATTGCCTGTCGTTGACGGAGAAAATACTGGCTACCCTGCCGGCGAGGATGCTGGGCATGAAAGTTATTTGGGTAGAGCACGTTACTCTGGAGCGCTGGTTGGACCAAAATCCCCTAAAATTCCTGTATCGTTGGTTTTCGGGCGCCGTTGCGATTATAGCCGTTTCCAGGGCGATCAAGGATCAGTTGATTAATACTATCCATGTCCATGGAGCGAATGTCAGCATTATTTATAATGGAGTGGATCTGAAGAAATTTACCGTCAAAGAACGGCGATGGGAACAGTCCGCCCGGTTCAATATTGGATGCGTAGCGCGTCTGGAGCCTGAAAAGGGCGTTGAGTTTTTGATCCAGTCGGTAAAAATCATCCAGGAATTTATACCATTTGCCAGGCTGATCATCGTTGGCGAGGGCAGTGAACGCAAGAAATTGATGTGGCTTTCGGATCGGCTGGGACTGAAAGAAACTATCCAGTGGGTCGGTTACCAGCGGGAAGTGGACAAATGGTATTCATATTTTGATGCGTTGGTCTTGCCATCGGTCCGCCGCGAGTCATTCGGCATTACCCTGGTGGAGGCGATGGCCAGCGGTATTCCGGTAGTCGGTACGCGCCTCGGGGGTATCCCGGAAATTATTGAACATCAACAGACTGGCCTGTTGGCCAAACCAGGCGACAGCCAGGATATGGCCGACCAGCTCATCTATCTCTTCAATCATCGAGCCGAGTCGCATGAGATGGTAGAACGGGCCAGGCAAAAAGTGGAGGTTATGTTCAGCCAAGAGCGGATGGTGCGGGACTACTATCTTTTATTGCGTAAATAGCCCATGTTGAAGATGAACAAGAAAACAATACTATCTATCGGTGCTGGCGTATTGGCTATCGTAGGCGTCCTAGCCATAAACTTTATTAGCGTCACAATCGGCTGGTATATCGCGCTGGCGCTGATCCTAGGGGCGTCGGTATTTTATTTGGTTTTCCAGAAGCCGTATTGGGGGGCGATTTTGATAGTTTTTGCCCTCCCATTTGAACGGCTCGGTGCCTACGAAGCCGGTGGAACGACCGTCCGCCTGAGCCAAGTTTTATTGCTGGCCACGGCAGGAGCCTGGTTTTTTCACCTGCACTATTTTAAAAAATACCATTTTGCCCGCAATCCCGCGTTGGTGCCCCTCATGTTGTTCATCGCCATGCAGGTCGTTTCGCTCACCCAAGGATTAAATTTCGGCCGGTCGCTTACTATTTTGGCGTATACTATCTTCACTGTTCTGGCTGCGTTTGTCATGCCGAATATCGTAACTACAAAACAGCAATTGAACAAAGTCGTCGTCGCCTTGTTAATCAGTTTCGTGCTGGTGTCCGGGTTTGGCCTGTTTCAGTTCCTCGGCGATATGGCGGGCTTGCCCCAATCCCTGACCGGATTACGCGATTTATATACAAAAGACGTGCTGGGATTCAGCCGCGTGCAATCAACTGCGTATGAGCCATTATATTTCGCCAATTATTTACTGATACCCATCTCAATACTTTTTGCGTTATGGCTGGCCGGGGGGCGGGCGCATGATCGCTGGCAAACCGGCTTAGGATCCGTGAGTATGCGGTACGGCATATTATTACTTTTACTCGGACTGGGGATGGTGAATCTGGTACTGACCGTTTCGCGCGGAGGGTATCTGGCGATGGCGGCTGCGCTTCTGGTGGCTGGCGTTTGGTATTGGAAAAAGCTGTTTCGACCGACGACGATAATCATCGTGATTATTTGCGTTACGGTGATCGGTTTTGTGGTGGTGAAGACATTGTCGCCTAGCGGCGAGGCGTTGACGCTGGATAAATTCAAAGAGCATGTCAGCAATGCTTTTTATGGCGCCTCATATGATGAGCGTGTCGGTACGATAGAGACGGCGATCCAGGCATGGCACGAACATCCGCTCATTGGAGTCGGGGTCGGCGGGTTTGGTCCTTATGCCGCGCCACATCCGTATTATGAGCCTAAAGATGGCTGGCGTATCGTAAATAATGAATATATCGAAGTCCTGGCCGAAAGCGGAATTTTTGGCTTGGCCTGTTTTATTGCCCTCATCATGGTCCTGATTATCCGTTCGTGGGGAGCGGCGCGCCGGACCCAGGATCCGTATCTCAAGTCAGTCATGGTGGGTCTACTAGCCGCATTTCTTGGTGTGTTGGTCCAATATCTCACCTTTTCCACACTGTACGTCATGCACATCTGGGTCCTGATCGGACTGATGGTGGCCGTGCAGAATATGGCCTTGTTGTCGGAGGCCAAAGATGGCCAGTAACCTGTTCAGACCGCATTTTCCCGCGGTATTTTTTTGTTATTGGCCGCATGGTACAATGGGGTCATGGAAGTTGTTTTAATTATCCTATTTACCATAATATTTGCCTATATTGCCTGGTGGAAACTTGACTGGGCAATTTGTTTGGCGATCCTATTTTCCCCAGCTTATTTGATCCGTTTTTCGGTAGGCGGCGTACCTATGACAATTTTGGAAGTCATGCTATTGGTCATTATCGCTGTCTGGTGCTTCAAAACAATTCAGGAGCGGATACGCATTAAAGCATGCCCTGTCCATTTGCCCTGGCGCTGGGTGATTTTATTTTTTGTGTTGGCTGGCACGATCGCGGTATTTATTTCACCGGATATGAGGCAGGCAATGGGCTTGTGGAAAGCGTATATCATCGAGCCGGTACTGTTTTTTATTGTTTTCGCTAACACCATTAAAACAAAGGAACAGGTCCGAAGCGTGATCTGGGCTTTTGGTGCGGCGGTTGTCGTCATCGGGTATGTCACCCTGATCCAATATGACGGACTGCTGCATATTCCCGGTTCATACGGGCTTGAACACCCGAAACGGGCCACGTCGGTTTTCCCTTTCCCGACCGCTGTCGGGAAATTTGTAGGGCCAATCCTGGCGATGTTCGTCAGTTTTTTACTGGTCAGGGTCCAGCCAAAACCCAGTACCGTATGGGATGCGGTCACGCGACATGTGTTTACGGTTGGAGTCGTTGTATTCGGCGTTATTGGTTTGGTACTGTCGTTTTCCCGGGGCGCTCTCATCGGCGTGGTGGCTGCGGTAGCGTTTGCCAGTTTTTTTTCAGTGCGGCGCAAATGGATCTGGCTGATTACGTTACTCATGCTGATAGCGTGTTTCGTCATCCCCTTCACCAGGCAAGAAGTCATCTCGGTCATAGACGTGCAGGATACGTCCGCGGACGTCCATGTAGTCATGTGGAAAGGCGCCGCACGCATCATCAGGGCGAACCCGATACTTGGTACCGGACTGGCCAGCTTTCCGGTTGTTTATGAAAAATACAAAGAAGCGTCGCATACGGAATTTTTCCCAAACCCGGATGAGTTATATTTTACGCTTTGGATTGAGATGGGATTGGCTGGGCTTGCAGTATTTATTTGGTTGATGGTCAAATATTTCCGGGAAGCATGCCGTGCGGTACGGAGTTTTGGTAATGATAACTCGTCGCGCGCCTTGATGGTCGGCTTGATGGCCGCTATGGTGGCACTCTTGGTGCATGGTTTTTTCGACACGCCATATTTCAAGAATGATTTGGCCATAATTTTTTGGGCACTTGTGGGCCTCGTAACGGTTCTGCCTCGTATTTTTTCCACTACGGAAACAACCCCTTTGCATAAATAATTTACCAAAGCTAATACAAAAAGTATGAAAAGAAGTTTTATGATTTTCATTATGGTTTTGTTGTCCGTGGCTTTGACTGCCAGCGTGGTGAAGGCGGCCAGTGCCGTGTACGACACCCTGACCATCGGGCGGCAGGGTACAGGTGGCGTGACGTATTTCAACGGGACCATGAAAAACAACACCACTGGCACTGGCGGAGCCGACAACCCGGTGACTGTAGGCGATAATATGCGTGTGGACGGCCGGGTATATCGTGGCGCCACTGCCGGCACGACTGACAGTTTGCCTTTTATTATTAATGATAATTTGGAGGTGGCTGGGAGTCTGACAATTAATGGTGCTACGGCTTCAAAAGGAAAGACATATTCAGGTACGATTGATCTGACGCTGACTGGGGATGAGGTGGTGACCACTGCCAATGGCGCTTGTGCCCAACCAACCGACACGAAAAATTCCGCATACCATTATAAATTGATAAGCGTCCCAGAACTTAACATGGACACTGCTCCTGGAGTCAGGGTATACACAAAGACGCCAGCCGCCGGTGGTATAGTAGCGCCCCCATGGGTCCCGCAGAACGGGGAGGTATGGGGTGGTGCAAGCTATGTGTATTATAATACTGGTTTTGTTTACTTGGGTTATAAAGTTGTGACAACTTTTTGCAACAGCACAACTACGACAGCAAACTACATGACTGGTCCGTACCGTATTTCAATAGTTTATTAAGCGTAGGTTGCAAAAGCACTTCTCTCAAAGGAGTGCTTTTTTAGTAATCGTAGTTTGTTGAACTGCCTGTCAGTCATCGATTATATCAGCGGTACAGTGTATCTAACTGTTGTGCGCAGTTTGGGCGAGTACAGTTACCATATGGACTTATAAAAGATAGGCCGTTTACTGTGGCTGACTGGACAAAATGTCGAAAATGCGCTATAATATATGGGTAAAATGAAAACAAAAACAAACAACAAACCCCGGAAAGTTTGGGTATTAAAATTCTTTGGAACTGTAGCCTGTATCGGTTTAGCAGTTATTTTTTTATCTGGCGGTGCACGAGCTACCATCCAGCCGACTGTGAAACAAGGAGAGATGATCGACTATCCAACCCAATTGGAAGGTGTGTATATTTCGCCGATTTTTTCAGCTGACTTCTCATTTGGGTTGGTGGGAATCGGGTGGCAGGGAGAGACACCAAAAGGTTTTTCGCTACGATATGGTAGGACAGGAAGCTGGTCGCCGTGGTTTACGCTGGAATCCATGGATGCGGTACCGCAGGGCGATTGGCAATATTCCATTGAACCGGTTTTGGCGGACCAGGCAGATTCCATCCAGTACCAGTTTGCTGATCATGGTTCTACGTCTTCAATAAAGCTGGTTTACGTCGACACGTCGTCTGATGTGCCGTTGACGATTTTCAGTTTATTAAAAAAAATAGTTTCGTCCGCATCAGCGCAGTCAGCCTCCGCCATTCTCAGTCGATCCCAATGGCAGGCCGACGAGAACTGGCGGAAAACTTCCAGCGGCGAGGAGGCCTGGCCGGCCGAGTATGTCTGGCCGAAAAAATTCGTCATCCACCATACGGCAGGCAGTGATGGCGGTGCTGATCCGGCGGCGACCATCCGCGGGATTTATTATTGGCATGCTATCGTCCTCGGGTGGGGGGATATCGGATATAATTATTTGATTGATCAAAACGGCAATATATATGAAGGCCGGTATGGTGGCGACGGGGTTGTCGGAGCGCACGTGTACCGCGATGCCACATGCGCCCAACAGCGTTTTGGCGGCGCCCAATATGAGGCGAATTTCAACCGGGGCACCATCGGCATATCAATATTGGGCGATTACGAAACGACAGTGACGCTCAATGATAAAGTCAAGAATGCCCTGACCGACCTCATTGCCCAAAAAGGGCTGTCCCAGGAAATTTCTCCGTCCGGGTCAGGATTTCTTATAGATGCTGATTACCCTAATATAGTCGGACACAAGGATTTGGATTGCACGACGTGTCCGGGAGGCAATTTGTACGGCCAAATTTCCATTATCAGGTCGGAAGCCCAGACGAAGTATGATGCTCTGGCCAGTGCGGCTGTGGCTCCGGTCTACAAGGTAAGCTATGTTACTCAGAGTGAAAGTCCGGTCAGCGTGAAGTCCGGTATCGATAAGCTGGTTTGGGTGGAATTCCGCAATGACGGCAATACTACATGGCGTAACTATACATCCTCGCCGATCCAGTTGGTGGCTACTGATTCCCATTCTATCCTGCGGGCAGCCGGCTGGCAGTCAGATACTGTCGTAGCTAATCTGACGACGGCCAATGTCGCGCCCGGCGAAGTCGGCCGTTTTACTTTTACTATCAAGGGTCCGTCGGATCAGTTGGAGGTGACCGATCATTTCCAGCTGCAGGTCAATAACCAGCCGGTGGATGGCGGTGATTTTTCCTTGACTGCGCTGGTGACCAATCTGCCATATGCCGCTGATTTAGTGCAGCAGAAGATCGCTCCCGCGGTATTCGTCAAGCAGCGATTTTCCACGACCCTGCAGTTTAAAAATATGGGGACCGAGACGTGGAAGCGCGGCGATGTAAAGTTGGTTATAGAGGACCTCGGTGGTGCCGTGAGCCGTTTTCAGGACGTTTCATGGCCGAGCCGGCTGGGCAACATCAACTTCAGCGAAACTGAAGTCCAGCCCGGTGCCCTGGCGAATTACACCGTTACCATGTTAAGCCCGGCCGGACCAGGCAGGTATTTAAATTCATACCGGTTATCCGGACAGCAAGAAGTGGTGATGACCGAGCCATATTCCATTACCCGTGTGGACTCGACGTACCAAGCTGCCGTGGCGAGCCAGAATTTTACGCCGGCGGTATTTGCCTCAGGGCGTGTAAAAATTACCATGAAATTTAAGAATACGGGCCCGGCCATATGGGACCGCAGTGTGCAGTTGCGCTCATATGACCTGGGGGGGAAATTGAGCCGATTTTATGACACGCGCTGGCAGAATACGACCACTGTCGGTGTCATGTCAGAAAACAGGGTCGGCCCCGGCGGGACGGCCACCTTTACGTTTTATATCAAGTCGCCGGTTACGCCGGGCCTGTATTACCACCGCTATGTCCTGACCCGCCAGGGCGAGCTGGTCAATGGCAGTGAGTATACGCGTATCACGCGGGTGGATAAGAGGTAAAATAAGCTTCAAAATAACAAAAAACGCATACACTGCGTTTTTTTGGTTGAATAATTTATTTAATCTTCAGCCGTTTTTTTACTTTTTCTACCACGTCAGTCAGTTTCCATTCCGCCTTGACGAGATATTCCTGGGATTTATTTCCGATATCTTTTGCCGTGTCCGCCGCTGACAGGTTGGTCAAGATGATGACCGGCACGTTCTTTCCCCACTGGTCGGTTCGCAGTTTTTTGAGCACGGTCAGCCCATCCATTTTTGGCATGATGATATCCAATAGGATGAGGTCGGGGTGTTCGCGGACAGCTAGTTCCAGTCCGGCCTCCCCGTCCGTCGCCTTATGCACAATAAATCCCTCTGTACTCAGCGTCTTGGCTAATGCCCACAATAAAACCGCATCATCTTCGATGATTAGGATTGTTTTTTCGATGGCACGTTTCGGGTAACGCATTGTTCGTAAGATGATGTATTATTTCAGGTGTTGTCGGATGACGGTAATGACATCCTCCAGTTTCCAGTCGGATTTTACCAGGTAGTCATACGCCCCATTCTTGATAGCTTCGGCAATATCCTTGGATTCATTCAGGTTGGTCAGGAGGATGACGGGGACGTCGCGACCCCAGGAGTTTTTTCGTAATTTGTCCAACATCGTCAGTCCGTCCATGACCGGCATGACGATGTCGAGCAAGATCAGATCCGGATACTCTTTGAGAGCCAAAGCCAGGCCGGCCTGGCCGTCCTTTGCCTCAATCGGAGTATATCCAGAATGATTCAGTTTTTCCACAAGTGCACGTCGCAGGGAGTTCTCGTCCTCGATGACCAGAATTTTTTGTTTAGCCATATTGTTAAATGGTGGCTTTAATTTTTTTAACATAATCTTCCAGCTTCCAGTCTGATTTTTCGATATATTCACAGTGCCATTCGTCCCGTACTTCGGATTCTTTTTGCGGGTCGTGCATATTGGTCATGACGATGATTGGGACGTTTTTCCCCCACGCATCCATCCGCAGTTTACGCAGGAAGGCCAAACCGTGCAGTTTTGGCATCAGGATGTCCAGTAGGATAAGGTCGGGGTGTTTTTCTAGGGCCAATGACAAGCCGGCCTCCCCGTCCGAGGCGCTGTGTACGTCATATCCCTCCAGGGCCAGGCGCCGGGATAACAATTTGACCATCCCCGGTTCATCCTCGACAATGAGAATTTTTTTCATAATATTGATTGACGTAATTAACGATGGTGGACCGTGCGAGAATCGGACTCGCGCCTCCCGGATGCAAACCGGGTGCACTACCACTATGCTAACGGCCCTGATTTATTCGTTTACTGTCTGTATTGAATTGCTGAAAATTGCGCGCAGAATTGAGGACAGGATGCCCGACATGTAGAGAAACGACAGCACGATGGCGGATATCCCGATGAGTTTGTATAGGAGCCGGGTGCCGCCCTCCGTACCTAAATGTTCTTCTGCCCAGGCTATACGACCGAAATTGTTCATGATCCAGTCAGCCTTCCAGGTGATGAGGAATCCGACGCCGATGATGAGTAATCCTAGAAAATATCTCATAAGTATTAAATTATTTTTATGTGGTGGACGATGTAGGATTTGAACCTACGACCTTTCGGATGTAAACCGAACGCTCTAACCAGCTGAGCTAATCGTCCATTCGGCTAAATGCGCCCGGGAGGAATCGAACCTCCATACCTGGTTCCGAAGACCAGTACTCTATCCATTGAGATACGGGCGCCTGAGAGTGCTGACACGGTACCACAATTTCAAGGAGTAATCAATGTGATTAAGCAATAAAACCGCCTTACTGTATGGCGGCCTGGGGTGGTTCCTGGAAATCTCTGGTTACTGTAAAAGCGACGGCGTGACCATATAGCTCTTGGCCACCTCTTTGGTGATATACCCTTCTTCATAGAGGCGTTTCAGGTCCTGGTCCATAGTAAACATGCCTTCGTCAGCGCTGGTTTGGATAACCGTTTTGATTTGGGGTATTTTATTTTCCCGGATCAGGTTGGAAATAGCCGGCGTATTGATGAGAATCTCGCGGGAAGCTGTCCGTCCCCCATTGATACGGGGCAGGAGCTGCTGGGAGATGATGCCTTTCAGGAACAGGGAGAGCTGGAGACGGATTTGGGATTGCTGGTAGGGCGGGAAGACGTCGATGATACGGTCAACGGTTTGTGCTGCGTTGTGGGTATGGAGAGTGGCTAGCACCAGGTGCCCCGTTTCCGCCAACGTGATGGTCGTGGCGATGGTTTCCAGGTCGCGCATTTCACCGACCAGGATGACGTTTGGGTCCTGTCGCAGAAGATGCTTGAGGGCTTGGCCGAATGACACCATGTCCGTACCGAGCTGGCGCTGGACGATGAGGCTTTTGCCGTCGCCGCTGTCATAGATGAATTCTATGGGATCTTCTAGCGTAATGATATGGGCCGCACGTTCATGATTGATCAGGTTGATCATGGCAGCCAGGGATGTTGATTTGCCGCAGCCCGTCGGCCCGGTAACCAATACTAGGCCTTGTTTGAGGTGCATCAAATCATATACGATTTTTGGCATCATGAGCTCCTCCATCGTGGGGATGGATTTTGCAATAATCCGGGCGGCCATACAGATATTATCCCTTTCCCAGAAACAGTTGACCCGGAAGCGTGAAACGCCGGGAATTTCATACGACAAATCAAGCTCCCGTTCATGGAGCAGGAGTTGGCGCTGTTTTTCCGTCAGGATTTCAGAAATAAGCTCATCGAGCTCTTTGCCGTTAAGCTTTTTGTGACCGTCAGTTTCGGTCAGCTCTCCGTCAATCCGGAATATCGGCGCATGTTCGACGGTCAAATGAATATCCGAAGCATTTCGCTTGACGGCATTTTTTAAAATTTCATCTATTTTTGGCATATGATCGCAAGGTGAAAAAACGCTCGATAATATTGAGTAGGACGCGGTTACTTTTCCTTTTCTTATAGTACATGGTCTGACCCAATGAGAAGAGCGCTGCTTTATTCAGCGTTGTGGCTGAATGTTTATACATTTTTTTTATTTTAGTTTTTGTCTCTGTAGTAATTGTAGCATATTATTTGACAAATGTCAACATAGTGAGAGGCTTACTAATAGAGGCCGTCCTTTGTTTGACAAAAGTCGTTTTTCGTGTTATTTTTCATATGAATTGGAATAATTTTCAAACAGAAAAAATATGACAATCCTTGATTTTGTTTTAGTGGCGCTGGTGATTGTCTTGGGATATTGGATAGTAGTCCTCAAAAGGGCAGCCCGCCGGATGGTCCAGGAAGAGATCAAGAAAATGGAGGACCGCCGTTCAGGATTTGTTTCCATAATCAGCCACCAATTACGAACCCCACTGTCTATCATCAAGGGGTATATTGAGGCGTTGGTGACTGGCGATCAGGGCCAGCTGAATGACGGACAGAAGGAATACCTGAATGATGCCCTGGCTATCAGCCAGGATTCCGTGAATCTGGTGAATGACTACCTCGAGGCGGTCAAGATGGACGTCGAACAGATGACGCTGAAAAAAGAACGGGTTGATCTGGTGCAATTGGTGAAGTCAGAGCTGAATAAGCTGCGGCCGCTGGCACTGGCATCAAATTGCGAGATAGTGTTCGATTCGGCGGCGGATCAGGCATTGACCGCCTCTGTCGACATAATTAAAATCAAACAGGTGATTGAGAATATTTTAACAAATGCCATAAAGTATTCTCGTGGCCGGGGGCAGGCCCAAATTTCATTGACCGCCAAGGATGGGCAAGCAGTTTTTTCGTGCCACGATGCCGGGCTAGGCATCCCCAAAGACCAACAGGCCGAGCTGTTCACAAAATTTTTCCGGGCAAAGAATATCGTACACCGAAATACCAAGGGTTCAGGACTAGGGCTGTATTTGTCGAAAATAATCGTAGAAGCGCACGGCGGGCATATTATGGTAGCTTCGCAGGAGAACCAGGGTACGACCGTCCAATTCACCTTACCCATCACATAACTACCATGGTCCAGAAAGTACTTATCATCGAAGACGATCTGTCGCTGTTGAAAATATACACCAACAAGCTGAAATTAAACGGTTTTGAGGTTTCAATGGCCACGACTGGCGATGAGGGCGTACGAAAAGCCAAGGTGGAGCGGCCGAATATTATCCTGCTCGACTTGATACTGCCCGGCCAGGACGGTTTCCAGGTGCTGCAGATGCTCAAAAACTCCGCCGAGACAAACACGGTGCCAGTAATTATCATGTCCAATTTGGCCCAGCCTTCTGACAAAAAACGCGCTGCGGACCTTGGCGCCGTTGATTATTTGGTAAAATCGGACATCAGCCTGGTGGACATGATCACTAAAGTCAGGCAGTACATTAAGCAGGAATAGAGTATGCCTATCGATTATCAGGAGTTGAAAAAAGTCCTCAAAGATTCCGAACTGCTCACTATTGAGCAAATCCAGGATGCGCAGGAAAAGGCATTGTTAGGAGATGTTCCGTTGGAACAATTTTTATTAAACGAAGAACTGATCAGCGACGAAAACCTTGGTCATATCGTGGCGGACATTTTTGGGGTGCCGTACATGAATTTGAGCCAGAAACAGATCAATAATGAAGTGCTTCGTCTCATCCCGGAAATAGTAGCAAAGCGCCAGCATGTCATTGCGTTTGATCGCGGCCCGGAAGGCATAAAGATAGGTATGTCTGATCCCGATAATGAGGAGATTATCCACTATATAAGCAAAAAGACCGGGGAAAAGGTGGTGCCGTATTATGCCACTCCACGAGATATCAGTGAGGCCCTCGTCCATTATCGTCGTGGGCTGAAAGAAGAATTCGCGGACATTATCAAGCAGAATATTGAAGCGACCCGACATGCCGGTGCCAACGGAAGCGAGCTGCCCGCTACCCGCATCATAGATACAGTCCTGGAGTATGCGTATCAGAATAAGGCTTCAGATATCCATATTGAGCCGCATGAAAAAAAAGTGATCATCCGGTTCCGGATCGATGGCATACTCCATGACGTCGTTACGCTGCCAAAAGACGTTCATCCGTTTATTATTACTCGTATCAAGATCATTACCCGTCTGCGGACGGATGAACACCGGGCCGCCCAAGACGGCCGGTTCGATTTTTTGGCTGACGGAAACAAAGTTGACGTACGTGTTTCCATCTTGCCGATTGCTGAGGGCGAAAAGGTAGTATTGCGCATCCTGTCCGAAAAATCACGCCAATTCAATCTTTCTGAACTGGGACTGAATCCGACCGACCTGGAGAAAGTTGAGCATGCCCGCAACCGGCCGTATGGCATGATCCTGGCAACCGGCCCGACCGGGTCCGGCAAAACGACCACGCTGTACGCCATCCTGAAGCTGCTCAACACGCGGGAAGTGAATATTTCCACCATTGAGGATCCAGTTGAGTATGATGTGGAAGGAGTTAATCAGATCCAGGTGAATACGCAGACCAATCTGACCTTTGCCAAGGGACTTCGGTCCATCCTCCGGCAGGATCCGGACATCATTATGGTCGGGGAAATACGGGATGAGGAAACGGCCGCCATTGCCATCAATTCTGCCATGACCGGACATCTTGTGCTGTCGACCCTGCATACTAATGACGCCCCGACTACCCTCCCTCGTTTGTTTGACATGAAGATCGAGCCGTTCCTGATTGCTTCGACGATCAGCGTTGCCATTGCCCAACGGCTGGTCAGAAAGATCCACCAAGCCTGCCGTGAAAGCTATACTCCCACCGCCGATGAGCTGAAAACGCTGGTGCGAATTATCGGTCCTGAGCGGGCGGAAAAAATGGGCGTGCAGCGCGAAGGGTTCCGGTTATATCGGGGCAAGGGGTGTGATCTGTGCAGCCAGACCGGGTATGAGGGCCGGATCGGCATTTTTGAAGTGATGGAGATAACGGAAGAAATCAGGACGCTGATTATGCGGCGGGCAAACAGCGACGAAATCCGTCGCCAGGCCGTGAGCCAGGGCATGACCACCATGCTGGATGACGGGCTAGTCAAGGTCTTGGCCGGTATCACCAGCCTCGAGGAAGTGTTCCGTGCGTCCCAAGAATAATACAGCCATATGAAATTTGAATATGTCGCCACTACTGCCGCAGGCCAGCTTCAGCGAGGAACGCTCGAGGCGCCTTCGCGAAAAGCGGTTACTGATGTTTTGGATGCGCAGCGCCTTATCCCCATTACGGTCGTGGCGGCCGCGACCCACAAACATTTAGTGACCGGCGGGATGACCTGGCAGTTCGGCAAGGGCGGCGTCTCATATATTGAACGGGTGACGTTTTGCCGGCACCTGGCGATCATGCTAAAAGCCGGGCTGTCCATCGTCGAGTCGCTGAATGTCATTTTGGATCAGACGAGCAATAAAAAATACCGGAGAGTCCTGGCTGGAGTGATCAAGGACGTTACTGACGGTAAAAGCCTGGCCGACAGCCTCAATGGGTATCCCCGGATTTTTTCCGGATTGATATTGGGCATGGTGAAAATCGGTGAAGCGAGCGGTACGCTGGAAAAAAATCTGGACTATGCGGCCAATGAGCTGGAAAAGGATTTTGAGCTCCGCCGGAAAGTGCAAACCGCCATGTTGTATCCGGTTATCGTTCTGTCAGCCACGGTGGTCATGGGGATCGGGCTGTCCATATTTATCCTGCCGAAGCTGGTCAAGATGTTCGATTCGTTCAATATCGCATTGCCTGTGGTAACGAAAATTTTTCTCGGCATCGCGAATTTCCTGGTATCGTACGGGATTTTTTTGGCGGTAGCTTTGGTACTTATCTTATTTGTTTGGCGCCTATTAACCCGATGGCCGCCCACCCAGTTATTTTTCCATAAGCTATACCTTTCCGTGCCGATATTGAAAAAAATCGTAGCCAACGTGAATACCGCCCGCATGCTGCGCATGCTTTCTATCCTGCTGACCAGCGGGGTACCGATTATTGAAAGCCTGGAAATCACCGCCGGGGCGATCAGTAATGCCGTATATAGGAGAATATTGCTGGAAGCCATCGAATCAATCCAACGCGGTCAGACCCTGACGTCAGTATTGACTGATGAAAAATATTTCCCCAAAATGGCCAACCGTATGATTGATGTGGGTGAACGGACCGGTAAACTGGACGAAACGCTGGCCTATTTAAGCGGATTTTATGAAACAGAGGTGGACAACACGACCAAAAATTTAACCTCGGTGATCGAGCCGATTTTACTGATTGTGATCGGGGTGGTGCTCGGATTTTTGGCGGTGGCCATCATTTCCCCAATTTATCGTTTTACCGGGTCAATCCAAAAGTAACTATGCGGCAGGAGCAACATCAAAACCGGGCAGGGGGATTTTCGCTTATCGAACTGCTGATCGTGATAGGCGTTCTTGTGTTAGTGGCCGGCCTGTCCATCCCCTTTTACCAGTCTTTCCAGGTCAGTTCAAATCTGGACAATACGACCGGTGAGGTGACGTCTGCGTTGCGTCGCGTCCAGGGCATGGCCATGGGGTCGCAGCAGTGGTCGCCATGGGGCATCCATTTGGAATCCCGCAGGTATATCCTATTCGCCGGAGCGGCGTATGCTGCTGGCGATCCGACTAATGAGGTTTTCACCATTCCCCAGAATATTACCATCAGTACAACTACTGGTACTGATATTATTTTTTCACGGGTAAAAGGCGAAACTTCGAATACTGGAACGGTTACTCTCCGATCTTCCAATAACGAATCGTCCACCTTGACCATTAATTCTCAGGGTATCATCAATGTCCAATAAGCCCGACAACCAATCCGGCCAGAGTCTGATGGAGCTTCTCGTGGCCATGGGCATATTTGTACTGATCGTGGCCAGTACGATGTTCCTGACGCTGGATGCCCATCTGGCGAACCAGGAAGGCGGCCAGCGGACGCGGGCTGCGGCATTCGCCCAGGAAGGCATCGAGGCCAGTAAGAGCCTGGCCTCGCGCGGATGGAAATATCTCACGGTTGGTATGCATGGCCTGTCGGCCGTAACTAATGTCTGGCAGTATAATGGTTCTACCGATTCTTTGGGAATTTTTTCCCGGTCAGTGACTGTGACCAGCGTCAATCGTGATGTAAGCGGAAATATCGTGACATCGGGCGGGACGCCGGATCCGGACACGAAACTGGTCACCTCACGGGTTACCTGGTCGCCTAGGCCAAACCGTCCGTCGGAAGTCGTGGTCAATTCTTATTTCGCCAATTGGAAAAGCCGTCGCTGGAGCCAGACATTGCAGTCGGACTTTGATGCCGGGACAAAAAATCAGGTCGTTTCAACGAATGTTTCAGGTGGGGAGCTTGAGTTAGATGCTATGGGAGGCGGACAATTGGGGAATCAGTTCAAAATTAACTCTGTGACTGGGGCACAAAATTTAAGCAGCGCCACCCTCAGGACATCGTTCCGGTTTACCGCTCAGAACAGTAAGTCGGTAAGTGCTATTCGTGTTTACCTTATTAATTCCACCGGCCCTACCTATCGGTATGGACTTCAGAAGGATAGCGGTGGAAATCCGGATGGTGTTTGGCTAGGATCTGCTACAAAAACTTCTGTCGCTGGCTGGCAGTCTGTTACCCTGCCTTCGGCCGTGCCAATAACGGCCGGTACTACTTACCATATAGTCGTTCAGTATGCATCCGGTACCATCCGGAATAATCGATATATCTCGTTAAGTGTTTCGACGCCTGGAAATGAATTGGTGCCATTGACCAACTCTCCTGATCTACAGTCAAATGTTTTAAACTTTAATGGTACGTCTTGGTCACTGCCAACCGATCAGCAGCCCATCTATATGCTCGATTTTAATGATGGGACTACGTATGAGGGAAACCCATATAACCGTTTGACGGAGAATAACGCAGAACGGATTTATAGTACCAATTACGTAGGTGAACAGTTCACGGTTGCCAGTGATGTGAGTGCGACTGATATAACATTTGAAGCTAAAAAAATCGGCTCACCAACAGGCAATCTAATGGTTGCGTTGTATAACGTGTCGGGATTAGCGCTAGTGGAACAGGGAGTGCTCGCGCCAGCTGCCTTAGTTGGTACTACCTATACTGCTTTTACGTACCATTTTTCTTCATCACGCAGTCTGATTGCAGGCACGACATATAGAATTTATCTATATTCGTCTGTTGCCAATAGTACAACGCGATATTTCCGCATTCGACGTTTGGATGTATTTAATAACGCAGCATATATTGGGCAGTCTTATAATGGGAGTACGTCTCTATTGACTTGGAGTGCCAATAGCGGCAGTTCTTGGTCTACTGCTTCCGTGGCGGACATCGGCGGATATTATTTTACGCTCCAGTCCGGATACCAGACCAGCGGGGATTTCATTTCATCGGCGTTTGATACCGGCAGCGCTTCGACGGTTGATAACTATTTGACTTGGACATCGACCATTCCAGTTGGTACGATTTTACAGTACCAAGTACGTACTGCCGCTACTGAAGCTGGCTTGGCCAGCTCCACATGGGTCGGTCCGGACGGCACCGGCGCCACATATTTTATGACGGCCGGTGAAATTATCGCCGACAATGCGAATACGCGCTGGATCCAGTACCGGGCGTACTTTACCTCGACGGGAGCGGCTACGCCGACTTTATCCGATATTACGGTAAATTATGAATAAGGAGTTTATAAAAAGACAGGACGGGATGACCCTCATAGAGTTGTCCATTTATATCGCTTTGGTGGCCGCAGTCTTGGTTATGGCCACAAGTTTCGCCTGGAATATCATCAACAGCCGGACCAAGGCGTTTGCCGTGCAGGAAGTGGAACAGAACGGCCGATATATCATTGAGAAGTTCAGTCAGGCAGTGCGCCAGGCGAATGACATAACAGCGCCCGTTGTCAGTGCGTCTGGGACGGATCTAACTTTGGTTATGAAAAGCGCGCCCGTCAATCCAACAATATTGAGTCTGAGCGGGACACGGTTGATGTTTCAACAAGGCGCCGGCGCTTCAGTGGCCTTGAATTCAACTGCCGTGGATGTCACAAGTCTAAATTTTTCAAATATTTCGTCCGCTAACGGCAAGTCGAAACAGATGCGACTGCAATTTACTCTGGAAACCGTAAACCCGGGCAGCCGGAATGAATGGGAGTACAAAAATAATTTTGAAACATCAGTAGAACTATTAGACCGCTAAATCATGAGCTATCCAGTCAATAACCAAAAAGGATATATCGCCCTCATCGCCCTTATCATTATTTCGGCAGTGACACTGGCCATCGCCCTGTCCATGAACAGCCTGAGCATCACCGAGACGGATACGGGATTATTGCGCCAACAATCTACCCAGGCCGAACAGGCGGCGTACAGCTGCCTCCAAGAAGCGTACCTGCGTTTGATGCGTAATGGGGCTTATACCGGCGGGACGACCCTTAGTGTACCGCCTGGCTCGTGTATGGTCGTGTCTGTGACTGCGCCTGTCCCTGCAGACCGTATAGTGATCGTGGCGGCCAATATCGGAGGGGTACAGCGCCAGTTTACTGGACGAGTGACAATATCGGCTGTCGGCTTGACTGCAGTATCGTGGCAGGAGAACTATTAGGCTTGGATGAGTAAAATGGTACAATACAGGCAGGGTATATAAAATTATGGCATTATTTTCTAAACATGCTCTGGGCATAGACATTTCCGATGCATCGATCGAGATGCTTGAGTTGAAAGAAAAAGGCAGGTCACTCCGGGTCGTGGCATACCGGCGCTTTGAGTTGCCCGACGGTATGGTGGAAAATGGCCAGATCAAGGATCGGGCCGGATTAGTCGGGAAATTGAAGGAAGCGGCTTCAGCTCCCGGATTCGGTCGTTTTTCCACAAAATCAGCGGTCGTATCCCTGCCAGAATCGCAAGCGTACATACATTTGTTCCGATTACCGATGGTCATTTCCAGACAGCAGCTGAGTGACGCCATCCAGTATGAGGCTGAGGAAACTCTGCCGTTATTTTGGGACCAGGTCAGGCATGATTACCAGGTGGTCAGGCAGGATACGAACGACCAGGACGTGCTGTATGTTGCCTGCTCAACAGATATTGCCCAGTCGTACCAGCAGGTGATCGGCGAAGCCGGTTTTGAGCTTGAAGTGTTGGAAGCCGAGTCAGTTTCTTTGGCGCGCGCCCTCGTCAGCGCCCAGGCTGTTGAGCCGGTCCTGATCGCCGATATCGGCGCCCGGACGGCCATCCTGACAGTGGTTGACCAGCAGGCTGTCCATTTTTCAGAAAATATCCCGATCGCCGGCCGGCGAATCACGGACGCGTTAGCGGAAAAGCTCTCCGTGCCAAAAGAAGAAGCGGATGCGATGAAGAAAAAAACAGGGCTGAACACCCTGCCGACTGCCCAAGTGATCGAGCCCCTACTGGTATCCATTCTGGATGCTATTAATAAGATTATTCGGATATATTCAAAAAATTCCGGTAGGTCGATCAAGCGGGTTTTGTTGTGTGGGGGGACAAGTCTGTTGCCGGGTTTAGCCCAGCATTTTTCCAGCCAACTGCACATCCAGACCCAGCTGGCCAATCCATTCGAGGGGATTACTCAAAATGAAAAGATTTTTACTACCCAACCCCCCATACTTTTCTCCACGGTAATCGGTCTGGCAAAACGTGGACTCAATGACAGTACAATGCGCGCCGGTATAAATATACTTAGCCCAAGCAAGGGCAATAGCAAAGAATTAACGGGGGCACAAATGAAAAATGTGGCATCAAAACTAAGATCCGTCCCGACTGCAGCCGGCTGGATGGTACGAAATAAACGGGGACTAATTTTACTCGCCGTATTCGTGGTGTTGACGGCAGTGTTTGGCATTTTATACTTCATAAAAATGAGGCCGTTCAGTTAAAGGGCTTAAAATATCAGTGTTTTTGTGATATACTGTAGATAACAAATAATTAATAAGGGTCAGTCCCTTAATCAAAAGGAAACAACATATGGCAGGACATGCACACAAAAAGGGTCGGGGCTTCACGCTCCTCGAGCTCTTGGTGGTGATCGGTATTATTGGCATTTTGGCCGCCATCGTGATCGTCGCGATCAACCCGGGCCGCCAATTCGCTCAAGCGCGTAATGCGCAGCGCTGGAATGACGTAAATGCGCTCCTGAACGCCATTCACCAGTATGCGGTTGATAACCAGGGCCTCATACCGGCTGGCATCACCACCTCCCCGTTGTATGTGGCGAACCCAGTGGTGGCAGGCGATGTCGACCTATGCCCGCAGCTGGTCGGTACCACCGGCATTTACCTCACTCAAATGCCAGTAGACCCCAAGGACGGCACAGCTTCAACCGGCTGTACCAATTATACAACCAAGTATTCAGTAGTTAAGGATGCATTAACCGGCCGGGTTACGGTCAGCGCTACTGGCGAAGAGGGCGTGTCGATCAAAGTCACGAGATAAGTTGTCGGAATCTTAAATAATCATCCCCCGCACCAAGTGGTGCGGGGGAGTTTTTTATCTGATGCGTTTCTTTTTTTGCGCCGTGATCAATGGTGGCGGCTTGAACACTGATTTGCTTGCAGCCGATTTCAGCTCTCCGGCCGGCCGATCGCTCCCGACGCCCTGTTTCGGTTCTCCCGCCGATACGGCTGATTTTATCTTTTTTTGGTAATCGACAGATTCCAGATTAATGATCTCCTCTCCTTCGGGGAGGCTCTTGAGCTTGTCTTTTGATATTAGTCCGGCTTTCATGCGGATAAGGCCGCGGCGTTTTGTCACCACAATAGGTTTGCTGCGGAACGGCTCGTATCCTTCTTTCAATATGACGACATAATACTCCCCGGGCATGATAAATGACGTGAACTGACCAAGCTGATTGGTCACCCGAGTTCCCATGATATTCCCCGAATTTGCGTCATAGATCCGGATCACGGCCAGCTCAATCGGCTTGCCAGTGTCATCGTCAACGACCAGCCCCCAAGAGCGGCCGATGAGGAAGCCCATGATGGATTTGATGAAGACGAGGAGGATGTACACGCCCAGGACGATAAAATTCGCTGTCCAGGGTTCAATAATGACCGTCAGTAAGCTCAGCAGGAAGCCTGCCACGAGGAGTGGAGTATTGATTTTTTCCAATACCATGCCGATGGCATTGAGGATACGCAGCCATTTCATACGGCCCTGGGACACGATGGCCAATTTCGGGTCAACGGGGATATTGATCGTAAGCAGCCCCTCATCTTTTGGACTGACGGTGAATAGGCCGCCCCGGTAGATTTCGTCATATTGGCTGACGATGGCAGTCCGCAAAAAATGCGACGGGAAGACGAATCCCGCTTTTCCGGCCGTCACAAAATATTCCCCCGGACTGACCAGGAATCCAAATCTGCCCTCCGCATCGGTTAACTGGCTTTCTTTCAGTTTACTGAATTCTTTGGCGAAAATTCGTACCAAAGTCCGCGGGATCGGCCGCCCGGTTGTGCTGTCAAAAACGATTCCCCATGGCCGGCGGCGCTTGCCGAAATGTATCGGCGCCATCCAGAGGTAGCTGAAGCGCAGGAAGAGGTAAAGTAGGTTAGTTAACTGCAGAGCTGAGCTAGTCGTGGCTACGCCGACTGCGGTGACTATGGCCGTAGTAGTCAAAGTCGGCTTGACCACGTCATCGAATGTATTGGTTACCGTCTGGTTTTCACGTAAGGCGTTTACCGAGTCGCTTATCCTTTTTGTTGCCCTTTGGATGGGGGCCGGCAGGATTTTATCGATTGACTTGAGGACAGAATTGATTGATTTTGCGATTCCCGGCAGCGGCCGTTCAGGGCCGGTCGGGGTCGTTGGCGCGACTGTTGATTCTGTATATATCGTAAAGGTGGCTATGGTAGTGGTGGAGTTACCGGCATTGTCATTGGCGGTGATGGTGATGGTGTAATCTCCATCGCCGAGCCCGGCAAGCGTATACGGTGCTGTAGCGTCAGGCGCGATAGTCGTGGCCGGGCCGCCATTAACTGCTAAGGAGTAATTCTTTATTCCGGACAGGGTATCCGTTGCGGTAAAACTGAGGCGGGGGGACTGGCTGGTCGTGCGGGCGCCGTCGGGTAATTCAACGGTGAATGGGTTTGGCGGTGTGGTATCGATATTGATTTTGAAATGACCAGTCGCGCCCCAACCATCCTTATTTTGGGCGCGGACATGAAAAAACCAGGTTCCGTCTTTGGTACCGGTAAAAGTTTGTTTGTTGTCGGTCGTGTCTTGCACGGTATCCGGTGCGCCGGTCGCCTTATCGTCCAATGCCGTGCTGAAACCAGTAACCTCTGACTCACGCGTCCAGCTGAAAGCCGAACCATTGTTGCTGTACCAGGCAGTTTGGTCTTTGTGGGTGGTAGAGGAGATTGTCGGTGCGGATGGAACTTTTTTTTCAGTCGGGGTTGGCGTGGGCGTCGGGGTTGGCGTGGGTTCTGCAGCAGGCGTGTTAATTGTATAGGTACCTGATCCGGCTGAGGCGAACACGTCAGTACCGATGCCGTCATTGGCCAGAATGCTTGCCCCGCTGATGGTGACGCTGGCCGTCCCGGCCACTTTAGCCTTGAACACTAAGCCGACAATCGCTCCGGATGACCCGGTGTATCCGGGACTGGGCAGGCCGCCAGCGAACGTAGACTTGCCGGTAGCATTTGAGTAGGTCGGACTTATGGCCCATAGAGTGAAAATGCCCTGCGAAGAAACTCCCGTCGCTTCCAGCAGGCTGGTCGGATAGGAAATGGTCGCTTGGGCGGAATTGATGGCCACGCCAGCGGTGTTGACCCTGATACTGACAGTGAAACTGTCCCCCACCTCGACGGTTTTTGAGGACGGGCTGATGACCAAGGTAGCCGCCATGACCAAGCTTGGCATGGCTAGCATGAGGATTGCCGAACTGATGATGCTGGCTAACCTTTTTTTCATGGCAAAGTGGTTATCTATGGCGCAGACGTAACTTGATCAGTATGGCCGTAAAAATTGCGATGATGGCGGTTGCGATGATGGCCAGGTAATAAGAATTTTGTGACCGCTCGGGTGTTGGGGACGTCCCCTCGGTCCACCGGGTCATGTTTCCAGCCCGGTCATGGGCAGTGACCACGAGCCAACCATTCGGGTCCTGCTCTTTTAAAATAAAAGGCGATGAAACATTGCGGTATACAGTTGAATTTTCAGTGACGTCATAGTAGTCAATGCCGGAAGCGTTATCGGTGGTATTATAGGCCAGGTAATATTGGCCTACCAGTACCGAGTTGTCCTGGTTGACAGAGGCCGTGATTGGTTCCGGTGGCGTAGCGTCAATTTGTAGCCGGCGGCGACCGACAATTTGCCAAGCCCGGTTCGGCCGTTTTTCTTTTACAATAAAGTACTGAATCCCATCTGCTACATTATTGAATGTCACCTGGCCGTTTGTCCGTTCCGCCGTATCATCAGGCACGTCGTCCGGGTTGATGCCCAAAACATAGCTGTATTCTGCGTCATTTTCGGCCGTCCATTCAAAGACGGCTTTGCGGCTGCGGTACCATTTATTTTCATCGGGATGGGATGGAGATAAAATGGAGATATATCCCAAATCATCAATTTTATAAATGCCTGAATTCAGGGTGAGGGTTGCCGGTGTGCCCGCCCCATCATTCAGCAGGACTTGGGAGGTCTCCGTATCGAATTTCACTTCTACCCCACCAGTGTCTTTTGTGGAGAAAGTGATCGTCAGGATTTTTCCATCTACCACAAAACTGCCATTCGGTATGCCCCCGGTCAATGTAATTGTGCCGGTATTTGTATCAATGGTAGGTTCGACCGGCCATAGGGTCAGAAAGGAGCCGCCACGCGAGACATCGACGACTTCCAGTAGGTCTTTCGGGTAGATGATCGTGGCGGTGACGGCATTTACGACCTGTTGTTCGCTATTGAGACGGATATCAACCGTGAATGTCTCTCCTAGGGAGACGGTCCGATGGTCGGGGTAGGCCGAAAGCGTAGCCGCCTGTGCATAACGCGCGGAGCCGAACCCGATACCGAGGGTAACCAGAATAAATAGAATTGTGTATCGAAATAATTTCATACGATTAGCCGGTCCAATAGAATAGTAAGATGCTGAAGTCCGTGATGTTTACATGCGTATCATGATTGATATCAGCGCGGGCATTTGTCGGGTTGGTCGTGTTCCAGAAAAATAGCAGAATGCTAAAATCAATAAGGTTGACCTTGCCATCGCAGTTGATATCTGCCGCCAGCGATGTTGAGCACTGGTCCGATGTGCCGCCCTTTACTTCAAAAGCCAGTGTTTTGCTGAATTCTGAGACGGAATTTAATGAAGGCTCTATAGACTGGGCTTTGGCGGTGTATGGGCCTGTACTCAGGTCGTTGGCCCGTACCAATTGAAGCCAGCGTCCATTATTGTCAGAACTGGCGGTGTGCACGGCCTGTTGGGGTCCGCTGGCTGCCGATGTGCCGCTCGTGGACGTGCTGATCGTAACATTAACCGTGCTGTTTGGGGCGGTGGTCCCGGATAATGTGGCAGTTTCTCCGGCGGTAATGGTGGATTTGTCGATGGTTATGGTCGGGCCGAGAAAAATACCGCTGATCGTCGTGGTGGTGCCCTCTGACATGGTCAGGGTGAAGTTCGATGTGCGCCCCTGGATTCCGTCCGAGTCGGTACCGACAATGGTGTAGGTGTGATTGCCCGGTGTAGTTTTGTATGTCACTTCAAAACGAGCCTGGGCGGTCAGGGTGAATGACGAGAGGATAGTCGCTCCCTCGCTAATGGTCAGGTTTGATGACGGATAAGCGATGCCTTTGAATATGACGATTGTGTCCGGCGTTTCGAGCGGTGGTTTCTCCGGTACTGTCGCCGTGATGACGACTTGCTGGGAAACTTGGGCAAATACAACAGAATATCCCGTAATCATGACGATCAACGGGACAATGATCAGGAGTAAGAATATGCGCCCAAAATGCTGGGCCAATTTTTTTACATTCATTTAGTACCCTGGGATTTTTTTACAATCCACTGGTTGTATTTTTTAATCCCCACGATCAGCAGTACAACGGCCAATATCACTACGACCAGCCAGACCAGCAGGATGTGCCATGGGAAAACCCAAAATGTCGTCGATGCACCATCGGTGACGCTGTTTGATGTTCCGGCTGTGACACTCAGCGTGGCCGTCAAGCGTCCAATGGCAAAATTGGCCTTTTCGTTTGAATATTCATTCCAGAAATTGGACCAAAAATTTCCTGAGGATTCATTGACGGATTGTTTGTCCCAAGTCGTTTCATAACGCCGGCTGGAATTTGGCAGCGTCGCGCCATTGGCAGAGTTGAACGCCAATTTGGCCTGCTCTTTGCCGAAGATGTTGGTGATGGTGATAAAGCCGGTCGGTCGGAGGTGGATGTTCCCTGTATTTCGGAACAACGTGTAATATTGGACCGGTAAACGGGTGAACCCTTTTTTATTGCTGATAGTGTTGAATTCAGCAATACTTCCGCTTTCCTTGATGTCCCCGCTCACCTGAGCCAGGAGTAATGTGCCTATTTTTGAAGCGATACGCACTTGCCCGTCAGCTGGCGGTGAGGTGGTGAAGAAAACCGCAGCATAATGACCGCCCGGATCGGCATTAACCGGAGTATTTATGGTGACTGGCACTTCAAAGCGCGCGCCCGGGTTTACGGTGATCGGGCCTTTTTGCACGGTGACCCAGGTGCTGAAGCCGACCTGTTCGGTCTCATTGAAATCAAAAGAAGGCTGGCCAGTATCTCCGCTAGCAGTGAAATTTTTTACCTCTGTATATAGTTCCACTGGCGAGGTGGTTTCGTTGAATATTTTAATAGTAGTTTTGGTCGGCTCGCCTTTTGTCAGTCCAAATTCAAGCATGGGCGGTATCAGGGTGATGGCTTTTGCTGTCCCTGGGATAGCCGCTACAGCCAGGCTAATGGCCAAACTGAACACTATTGTTTTTAGAACCAATTTATGGTTCATAACTGCTAGGTTAATTGAGAATCCGGTAATATTATTTTTTTGGAGCCACTGGTGGCACGGAAGGTGCACCATGGGACCGTTTCAACAGCATGACTGCCAGGAGAATCAGGATGATGGCGACCACAATGAAGATGATCATTGACATGCCGGAGAAAAACCAGAAATGGATGGTTTTGGTGTTCTCAACTGTGCCTGATTTCAGGGTAAGGGTGGCCGTGTATTGTCCATATCCGTTCCCGACGTTGTTCCAGCCGCCAACGCTGTACTCCCTGATGGTATTGGGTAATGTCGCGCCGAGTTCAGTATTGACCGTGATGGTTTTCACGGTCTTCCCCCACATATTTTTGATGACCAGTGAGCCGGTTGGCTTGAGGTGTACGTCGCCAGTATTATTGTAGCGCAGGACGAAGGAGATCGGACCTTTGTCGAAGTAGGCCTTATTGTTGAGCGTGGTGAAGTTCGCAACTTCTCCGGATGAAACATAGGTACCTTTGACCGTGGCCAGGAACAGGGCGCCGAGCTTAGATTCAATGTTTACCTTCGACGTGTCAGTGCTTGGAACCTCGTTGAAAAAAACAGCGACATAGTGGCCGCCCGGAGTAGCCGTAGCAGGGGTATTGAATGTCACGAGTACTGATTGTTTTTGGCCCGGAGTTAAAGTGAACGGGCCGCTTTCCGGGGAAGTCCAGGTGGCGATGTCAGTCGGCGTTGCGGTGAAATCAAAGGCTGGCTCGCCAGTCTCGTTTTTCGCCGTGAAATTGACCACTTGGGTCGTCAGTTTTATTTCTTTTTGTGTTTCGTTCTCCAAGTCAACGGACGTGACAGTTTTTTCACCCGGGGTCAACAGTACCTCGCGAGATGTCGGTTTGAGTGTCAATGCTCCGGCGTTGTGCGGCATGGCCAGGACAGCCACAAATAGGGCGGCAATAGCCAGGAATGTTATTTTTTTCGCCATAGGATGACTAAATTATTTAATAAATGATCCTGTCCCTCCCCTCCAGAACCCCTCCCTAGAGGTGCTATGGCGGAGGAATGAAAATGTTTTATTAGAATAGACCGACGGTCACAAAGGTGACAGTTTGGCCGTAGGCGCCAGCGACTGTATCAGAGGCAATGGCGGCGGCATAACAAATTGTTGAAGTCTCATCGACAGGACCCGAAGCCGCCCCGGCGATAGATTGCTGAGAAGTTGTTAATGAGGTAACGGTATATGGTGCGCTACCGCAAGCAGCGTCATTACTGATAGTTTGGCCCGTATCTGTCGTGGCGATACCATAACCGGCCGTACCGGCTGAGAGTGTCCCGGTTGTGGCGGCAATCGTGTTGCTGCCGTTGCGGAGGTTGCCGTCTGAATAGACGTAGGTCACGTAGCCATTTGCTGCGTTGGTGACGGTCCGGGCGGTATGGGTTGAGTTGGCGACTGCTCCAGTAGAAAGTGTGCCAAGGTTGATGCTGTTTGCGCTCAGTGTGAAGGTGATGCTTGGTGGGACCGTGGCAGAAACGGATACCTGGTCATTGGCAATGATGTCGATGGCCGTCTGGGCAGTATCCACGTCAGTCGAACCGTTGTTGGTAGTAATCGTAATTAGGCCGGTGGTGGTGTTGGCTGGAGTGCCTAATTTACCAGTTGAACCATCTGAAATCTGGACCCCGTATTTGGTTGTGGTGGAGAGGTCATTGACTGCTTCGACAGTGATGGTATCAAAGCTTGATGCCCCGGTTCCCTTGACGCATTTTGCGGTTAAGCTGCCGGGCAGTGTTGTTGCACTTTCGGTGCCGCCCGTTGGATTCGCGATGCCAGTTGCGACGAGGTCTGTGCCGGCCGTGGCACACCATTTGCCGTCATCGGCATCAGGGAAAATTAAAATCACGGAGTTTGCCCCTGCTCCACCTGACACGGCAGTGGCCGTAGTAAAGAATGCCTGATGCACTTCACCTGTGGTTAGGTTTTCCGCAACACGGCTGAGATAGTCGCGAGGAGTTGTTAATGTGGCGGCTTGGGCGGCAGTCCATGGCAATACCATGGAAAATACAAAAAGCGCCGCATAGATGGCCACAGTGATCTTTTTGGCAAGCTTCATATACGTTTGCTTTAGCTTATTAATTATATTTTTTATTATTCTTTGTTTTACCCACTTTTTTCGCTAAAAATACAGACATTTAGTGTACATTGATATCATTATAACATACTTTTCGTCACTTTGCAAGAATACCGGTATTTATTTACCCAATTTATGCACTTCTTACTAGAATTAATTATACAACCGAAAAGACTATTAGAACAAGCCAATCGTGACAAAGGTGACTACCTGGCTATAGCTCCCAGCAACCGTATCGCTTGCGATGGCTGCCTGGTAGCAGACTGTCGAGATTTCACTGGCGGGGCCAGAGATGGCGCCGGCTACCGCTTTTTGGGAGGTAGTCATGGCGGTGACGGTATATGGCGCGCTCCCACAATTTGTATCTTGGGCTATAGTTTGGCCTGAATCTGAGGTGCCTATACCGTACCCTTCGGTCCCGGCCGACAGTGTGCCGGTTGCCGAATTGATCGTATTGCTTCCATCACGCAGGTCACCATCCACATAGACGAAGGTCACGTATCCATCATCCGCACTGGTGACGGTTTGGATGGTATGGGAAGCGGTTGCAATGCCGCCGGTCGTGAGTGTGCCCAGATTCAGGCTGTTACTACTCAGCGTGAAGGTCAAAGCCTGAAAATTCCAGCAGGTGTTCCCGCCGTTATTCTTATTGGATATGTGCGTACCGTCAATATCCGGCGCTACCCCGCAGGCATACGAATCCTTGACGTCCGTATTTTTGACGGTGCGCGTGCCCGCAGAATTCAGATTCCAGGCGCTTCCACCGGCAGAACTGCGGAGATAGACCCGGGTGTGTTGGGCTTGGCCGTTGAAACTAATATTCTGCAGGGTATAGGTCCCGGCAGCGTTGAATCTCAACTTGGTATTTGCAGTTGTGGCCGCAAATGTCCCTGCAGTTTCCAGATTACCGGAGAAGATGACTGACGGCGAGGCATCAGGATCTGAGCCGGACGCGTTGGTGATGGTCAGGCTAAAGAATTTACCCGTACTGCCGGTCAGTGTGCCGCTGAATGTCTGCTGGCTCGTTCCGTCTGCTGTGACTAGGGCGGAATTGGCTGTGAAGGTGTCATTGTTCGTCCAGTTGCCGCCGATCGTAATCCCCCAGTTCGATCCACTCTTGGTATCCAATATGCCGCCAGTGATGAGTACGTTGCCATTTACATCTAGCGCGGAGTCCAGTTGAAATACGGCAGAACCCGCATTATCGTCGAACGTAAGATTATTAAACGATGCAGTTGACGCGCCTGTAGAATTGATGCTCTTTGTGCCTGACGGAGCGTCAAATTTTATCGTACCGGAATTGGCGGTGAGTATTCCAGCGTTTGTCCACCCGCCGGCCACGGTGAAGTTGGCCGTGGACGAAGCCTGTAGTACGCCTGTCCCACCGATGGTGACATCGCCGCCCACATCAAGTATCCGGTCATTGGTTTCGTTGTCCATTGTACCGGCTGTCACGTTCAAATTATTGGCTAATGTCAGCGTATTTGTGGCAGATCTCCAGGTACCGCCAGCGTTATTGAATGTGACGGTGCCAAAAGATGATGTGCCCGGGCTGATTGTTTTAGTCCCGGATGCTGCGTCGAATGTGACCGTACCGCTATTGTGAGTAAAGGTGCCGGAATTTGTCCACGCGCCTCCGACTGTGAATGAGGCGCTGCTGGATGCGGAGAGGGTCGTATTGGCAGCGATCGAAACGTCATTGCCGATATCAAGAATACGATCGTTTGTATTGTTGTCCACTGCCAAGCTAGTACCGGAGTTTGTTAATGATAAATTATTGCCAACAATAATTTGGCCTGTACCAGTGCCGTTGACGGTAATGGTTCTCGCGCCTGATGTGCCGGTCAACGTCAAATTATTAAATGTCCAGTTAGTCGCCACAGCCACATTCGTACCAAAATTTTTGTCAGCCGCGATGGACTGCGTAAACGTATTGGTGCTGGTCATGTTGATTGTGCCGCAGGTGGTCAGGCACTGTACGTTGCCGTTGACCGTCACGTTGGCCGTGCCGTTTGACGTATCAAACGTGCCGGCTGTCATGATGAGATCATTGGTGACCGTGACGGTATTGGTCAACGGTGACCAGGCGCCGCCGGATCCGTTGAACGTGAGGTTATAGAATGATGACGAACCGGGGTTGATGGTATGGCCGGTTGTGGTGCCGTCAAACGTTACCGGTGCTGTTCGGACGGTAAATATATCGCTGTTTGTCCAGTTGCCGCCAATGGTGATAGCGTTATTTTCGCTAGAGACCGTGTCCAGAGTGCCCCCGGTTATGGTCAAATTATTGTCGACATCAAGCGGATCCTCCACTTCGACAGTCAGGGCGTTACCCCCGTCATTAATTTCCAGATCGTACAATGAGTATGTGCCGTCGGTGATCAGATTGTCCGTACCGGACGTGTCGTCAAAAATCAACTTAGAATCGCTCTGCGTGAAGGTCGAGCCGGCATTGATGATGAAATCCCCGCCTGTATTGATAACCGTTGTGTCAGTTTCCACGTCGTCCGTGGCATCGAACGTGCCGGAGATGTCCACGCCTTTGTTGCCGATGTCCAGGTCGTACCCGTTGGTATTGAAGACGTCCGTGGACCGGACTGTCAGCTTGTTGGCGGCCATGTCGCTGGCCAGGTCGGTCGTATCTGGTGAGGTGCCGATCTCCACGTCACCCATGTTCTGTTTGACGGCATTCTTGTCGTTAAATGTCAGGTCCCCGTCAAAAATTACTACGCCGCTGGTGGCAGAATTGGTGAAGGTTGTGCCGTTCTCCAGTGTAAAGTTGCCGGCGATATTCATATTTGTCGTGGCGGATTGTGTAAAGCTGCCGCTGTTCAGTGACCAGGTACCGTTTACGTCCATGGCGTCAGCGGATGATACGCTGCCGCCTGTCACGGCAAAATTCTGTAGCGTTTGTCCGGTGGACGTAATGGCTTTGGCCGCGCCATTCATCTGGAGGGTGTTGCCAGTCGTGGCCGTGTAAGTACCGTCGGTGAAATTAACGTTACCGCTCACGGTCCAGGCCCCTGATCCAGAGGTGATGGCCGGAGTGCCACTGCCGCCCTTGGTGAAGGAGAGGTTGCCGGTGACTGCTACCGCCGGGTTTGTCGAGCTGTTGTCCAGTGTCAGTGAGGAACTTTGGCTGGCACCGGTGATGATCTTGAGTGCCCCGGCGATGTCCGTTGCACCGGCCATGGTGACGGTGCGGGCGCTGGCAGAATCCGAGTACAATTCCACATCGCCTCCGTAATTGTTAGCGCTGGTCCGGGCATCGAATGTTGATGATAAAATATTTCCGGCGCTAGCGTCATAACGGACAATGGTGCTGAGCGTGCCCCCCGTGCCGGGGCCGCTCGAGGTATTGGTAAACCGCATCGTGCCGGCACCCGACACGGTACCATTGAGGATGTATCCAACCCCCGTATGGCTGACTGTTTGTCCACTACTGATGGATAAGGTCTCCCCACTGGTGACCTGGAAACCATGAGATACGGTAAAGCCCGTATTCTGGACAGTGGCTGTATTATCAGCGCCATCTACATAGAAATCGTAAAAGGTTTCGTCATTGGCATCGATGGTGCCGGTGCCTAGCATATGTAGGGCGGCGGTGCCAGTGACGATGTGGGTGTTGCCGTTAATATATAAATTTCCGTATATACTTGCTCCGGAATAGCTGTAGTCCTGTGACGTACCTGAAGTCGTGGCCAACTCCAGATTGTGAAACGTTCCGTTAAATGTAGTAGCGCCCTGGCCGGAAAATTTAAAGGTTGAGTCTTCAGTTTCCATGTTTTGCAGATGGAGCGAACCAGTGATTGGCGTGCCGGCAAGGGTAAGCTCCCACACCTTCGATATACCCCCATTAGCGGCATTGAGATAGTGGATGCTATCACAATCTTCTCCACAACTGCACGATTCCATGGTGATCGTATTGGTTATCTTTATCGTACCGGTGCCTGTGGCATTCGTTGTACGATGGTTTTGATCGACACATGTCCCGGTCAGGCCGAAAGAAAGGTCGTAGAATTCCCACTGGTTGCTGCTGCCGGAGAACGTGCCGTCGCCATTGAGTGTGGTGTCGCCGCCGGTTAATGTAACGGTGCCCGCACCGCTAAAGTCGCCGCCGTTGATCGTAATATTATTTGTCCCTGAGAGCGTTCCGGCGGTCATGGTGATATCCCCGGCCAATATTGTCGCGTCGGCAAAACTCCACCCGCCGCTGGCGTTATTGAATGTTACGCTGCCCCAGTCCGAACCCCCGTCAGTAATAGACTTGCCGGTACTGCCGGCATCAAAGGTTACCGAGCCGGCGTTGGCAGTGAAGGTGCCGGAGTTTGTCCATGTATTGCCGACATAGAAAGCCGCGCTGTTCGAAGCCTGAAGCGTAGTGCCAGTGCCAATAGTCACCGTGCCATCCACGTTCAGGATGCGGTCATTTGTCGTGGCGTCGACGATCAGTGATGTGCCGCCATTGGTCAGGTTCAGGTTACTAGTGGTATGGATTTGTCCGGTTCCACCGGAGGAGAGTGTGGTCGTCGGCGTCGATGCCGCGGCATTGCTGAATGTCAGCGTACTGAATGTCCAGTTGGTGCTGCCAGAGGTGGTACCGAAATTCGCGGCAGTAGTAGGTGCGTGCGTAAAGGTGCCTCCCGACAGGGTGATAGCACTGGCGCCAGTGGCCGATCCGCCGACACTGATATTCTGTGATCCGAGCAAAGAGCCATTGGTCATAGCCAAATCATTGTCTATGGCCAAGGCGTCTGTCTCTGTCCAATCGCCGCCCGAACCGTTGAACGTCAGGTTGTGGAATGGGCTGCTGTTCGAATGAATGGTGAAGCCTGTCCCTGTCGCCGTGAACGTGGTCGTCTGTGTGCCGGAATGGCTGTACGTGCCGTCATTATAGTAGTCGCCGCCGACTGACAGGGCATTTGAGCCCATAGATAACGTGCCCCCAGCTCCGATATATATGTCACCGCCCAGGCCCACAGATGATGCCGAAGCTGTTGTGGTGACGGTCCCGCCCGGGGTAAAGGTTTTATTGGCCCAGACATACAGTTTCGTGTTGGCGTTCACGGTCAGGTTGTTTGTGTTGGATGAGTATGGGATGTCATTGTCATTATCAGCATCATAAGTTCCGAGGTTGGCATTGGTGACGGGCCCAGCGTCCTCATGCCGGACGATAACCTCGTTTTGATATAAATTGAATCCATTAATGGTGGCATCTGCCCCGTACCGGGAGACGGTGACGGCTTTTGGCGTCTCGCCGTCGATGTACGCAATGATGGGCTGGCCGGAAGTGCCGCCCGCGTATGTATTGAAAGTGCCGCCCGCACTTGTGCAAATCGCTGTCTGGGTAGGCGTGCCGTTCACCACCAGTTTCACCGTCAGGTTATTGGCAGAGCAGTTATATGCTGAAGTCCCTTCATTCGTGTAAATGGTCCCATACAGGCGCTGGCCGCAGGAGGTCCCGCTGGAGAATGACCAGTTTGTAGTCGTGCCGTCGCCGGTGGAGTGGTTGGCGCAAATCGCGTCGGTGGCGTCATTATATGAATGCGAAACGGAGGTATAGTCGACAGTCGGGGTAGTAGCGTTGATATGCCAGTCGGTTGTACTCGTTGATTGGAGAGTGATTGGGTAGGTTCCGTCACCAGCAATGTCAAAGGTGCTTGCGGTAGTGGTCGAGCCGGCCGTAAAGGAAATAGTTTTTGCCCCACCGATCGATTTTGCCTCCAGGGTGCTGAAGGTAGTGTTGCCGGACAGGGTGGCTGCGCCCGTAGAGGTCAAAGCAACAGTTCCGCTATTGGCATTGAACGTCCCGGCATTCGCGAAATTGCCGGCTACTGACAATGTGCCCGATGTTGAGGTCAGGCTCTTGGTAGAATTGATGACCAGGTTTTTTGAGATGGTCAGGTTACCGGTGCCTATGGTGATCGAGCCATTTGACGTAAAGTATTCCAGAGCCTGGCCGGTCGTATAGGTCAGTGTTTTTGAGGCGCCGTCCATCACGAGAGTATTGTTCGTTGAGGCGGTGAACGTCCCGTTTGTCAGGTTTACGCCTCCTGAAACTGTCCAGGTGCCGGAGCCGGTAGCAATACCTTTACTGTTGGCGGCGCCGAACGACAGGTCGCCGGTGATGTTAACCGTCGGGTTATTGGACGCGCCGGTTACGGTGAGGCCGCCGGAGCCGGTGGACTGGACAGTCATGTTACCGGCGACGGCGTGGGTGCCGGTGGCCATGGTGTCCACGCGGGCTGACGTGCCAGTGTTCTCAAATGTCAAATTACCGCCGAATGACCGGTCGCCGATGTCCTGGTTCGCGCTGACCGAGTCGTACACAAAGTCAGAATTGATAGTCAGGTCAGCGAATAGTTCGTCAGGATCACGGTATTTGACCGTCCCACCGTTGATCGTACCATCACCGAATATGCCACGCGAGCCGTTCGCGCCAGCGCTCTCGACAGTCACTGTCTTGCCGGCGGTGATATTCAGCGTGTCTGCGTCATATTGGCCGACGATTAAATATCGGCTGAGCGTCAGGTCAGAAGTCAGGCTGATGGTATCCACACCACCGGCAGATGTTTGCAGGTCGTAGAGCGTTTGTCCGCCGACATCGACGGTACATGTCCCGCCAAGTCCGCCGACAATGACAGGATTAGTGCCTTCCGTCAGATTTAAGGTTGAAGCAATAGTCAGGTCATTGCCGACGATCATTTGTCCGCTCAGGGTGTACGTCGGCGTGCCGCTCGCTGGTTGGAGAAGTAATTTGTAATAGTTCAGCGGGGCGACGGTCATATTCTGCGCGCCGATGTATCGGAACGTTGATGTGCCGCGGCTGAAGCTTAGGTTGTTGATTGGCAGGCCGTTGTAGGTGAGGTCCCATGTTTTCGTACCGGCATTGAGGCCGTGGTAGTTGTAGCAGGTTTCTTCAATCCCGCAGGAATAGGAGCATGATGTTCCGGTGATAGCACCAGTGACGATCATTTTACCCGCGCCGGCGCCGGTCGAGGTGGTCTGAATACAGGCGGCGTTATTGCAGGACGTGGCGCAACTGGCAGGCTGGGTCAGAGTGATGCCGTTCATGGTCCAGTCCGGAGTATTGCTCCCGCCCAGCGTGCCGGTGCCAAGGATGGTCGTGGTGCCGCCGCTGAAATTTACCGTCCCGTCACCGGTCAGGTCGCCGTCATTGACCGTGACGTTCTGGGCTCCCGACAGCGTGGTCCCGGAGCCGACAGTGATGTCGCCATTGGCGATGACGGCATTCGTGGCGAACGTAACCGTGGCCGTGCCGGACGTGGTGAAATGATGGATGGTGTTCCCGCCACTCGTGAAAGTCTTACTGGTGCCGGTCATGGTGATGGTGTTGCCTGATGTGGCGGTGTAGGTGCCGCTGGTGAAGTTGATGTCGCCGGCTACTGTCCAGGTACCGGTACCTGATTGGATGACTTCCGTGCCGCCGCCAGTGCCGGTGTAGTCGAGTACGCCGGTAATGGCCATGGCCGGATTGCCGGTGGTACCGACTACCGTCATGTCCTGTGTGCCGTTGGCCAAGACATTAAACGCTCCGGAAATTGTATACGTTCCACTGGCCAGGGTGGCCGTGCGGGCATTAGTACTGCTGGAGGTAAATATTTCCACCAGCCCGCCGTATGTCCGTACGTCGATGGTGGTCGAAGCGATATCGCCCGTGGTTGCATCAAAGCGGACAATCGAGCTGAGCGTGGTCAGTGTGGTGCCTGGACCGCCAGCACCAGGCAGGAACGTCAGGGTGCCGGCCCCGGATACCGTAGAGGTGGTGCCGCCGACGATTTCTACCGAGGCGATACCCATGGTCACGGTGCGTCCAGAGGAAATACTGAGTGTCCGTGAGCCGTAGACATTCAGCTGGTTGGAAATGCTGAAGTCAGTGCCGGTCACGGTGTTGGTCGTGCCATTGGCGCCGAAATTGTAGAACGCGGTGCCGCCGGCGGTAATAGTTGCGTTGGAGCCGCCCATCCGCATCGTATTGCCCGTCGTGGCCGTGTACGTGCAGGCGGTCAGGTCGATGTTGCCATTAACCGTCCAGACCCCGGTACCGGAATTGATGGTGTTGGTAGCGCCGGCGGTGCAGGACAGGTTTCCTCCGGTGGTGAAGGTAGGATTATTGGAGGTGCCGCTGACCGTGACCGTGTGTGCGCCATCACCCACGAGCAGGTCGC
>Ga0172379_10001714_pt1 | contig 42346 bp, 43 predicted proteins | sample GrowelOW334metaG_FD_119756 | JGI IMG/M metagenome (GOLD analysis project Ga0172379, IMG submission 119756) | Groundwater microbial communities from an aquifer near a municipal landfill in Southern Ontario, Canada - Groundwater well OW334 metaG | ecosystem: Environmental > Aquatic > Deep... | reverse complement strand
GAATTTGGGCTACTAGGTGATCCTAAAGATAAAAATATTCTTGATATAATAAAACTTAGTGCTGATTATATTTTTTCCGAAACTAACAGTATAGTATTAAATTATGAAAAGAAGTATAATAAGACTATAGGTAAAGTTATACTCACAGGAGGCGGATCACTCCTGAAAGGTTTCATTGAAAGAGCAACAGATAATTTTAAATGTGATGTTGTTTACGGAGACCCATTTGCAAAAACTGAAACTCCGGAATTTTTAAATGAAGTTTTAAAAAATGCTGGGCCAGAATTTTCTGTAGCAGTTGGTCTCGCTTTAAGAAAATTACAATAAATGTAATAATATAATCACAAATGGAAACAGATTTTCAAACATCTTTTATACCCAAAAAACCTCTATCTGAAGATAGGGTAGAAGTTAAGCGTCCTACAAGTATCGTAACTTTGATTTCGATAATCATTTTTATTGTTGCTCTTATTGCCACTGGTGGAGTTTATTTATATAAATCTAGTTTGGAAAAACAAAAAACTACCAAAAAACAGCAATTAGAATTAGCAAGTAAAGCTTTTGAAAAATCATTAATAGATACTCTTCAAACCTTAGACAAAAGAATTATTGCATCAGAACAAATTTTATCTAAACACATCGCTGTATCTCCAATTTTTGAAGCTCTTCAATTATCGACTCTGAAATCTATTCAATACACAAAATTCAATTATGAATTAGTAAACGAAGGAACTAATGCAAAAGTAAATGTAAAAATGTCTGGTAAGGCTAGAGACTATAATTCAATTGCTCTTCAGGCTGATGAATTTACTACTAATAAATATATTCAAGATGTTGTTTTTTCTAATTTAAAACCAGACAAAAAAGGATATCCAGCTTTTGATTTGGATTTTTCCGTTCACCCAGATTTTGTCTTATATGGGGAAAATTTAAAAAAGGTTAATGCTACAACAGACAATAATCCTGTAGATAATACTACACAAGGAACAGTGGATGAAAATTTAATTAATCAACAACCATAATAAATTTTATGACCAGATTTATATTACCAATAATATTAATAGGAGTATCGATTACAGCTTTTTTGGGTTTTATTAATCCGAATTACACTACTGCAAAAAGTCTTCAAGCTGAAGTTGATACATATAATAGTGCTCTTACGAATGCCAAAGAATTACAGAAAGCTAGAGACTCTCTTAATGAAAAATATACAAGTTTTTCTGAATCTGATCTTGAAAAATTAAAAAGACTTTTACCTGATAATATCGACAACATAAGATTAATTATTGAGATAAGAGGAATTGCTAATCAATATGGGATGGAGATTCAAGATCCTAAATATGATGTTTTAAAAAAAGAGGCTCCAATTCAAGGGCAAGCTACTACAGAAACAGCAGCAAGTATAGCAGAAAAAAACAAAGGTTACGGGAGTTTTGATTTGTCATTTTCCACATCTGGAACTTATAATAATTTCATAAATTTCATAAAAGATGTAGAAAAAAGTTTACGTGTTGTTGATATAAGTTCAGTCACTTTTTCAAGTGAAACAGGTGGTGGGTTAATTCCAAAAAGTTCTGATTTTTATAAATATGATATAAAGGTCAAGACTTATTATTTAAAGAGTTAAAAAAATGAAAGCAGTAAAAAACATAATCATATTCATAATAATAGTGGCTGTAGCATTTTTTGCTTATACTTACTTTTTCAAAAAAAGTGATACAGGTACTCCAGTAACCACATTAGTTACAACAACAGACACTGGTGAAGAAATTCCTGTTCAACCAATAGGAACAACTGGAATGAATCAAATTGAAATTGGAAATGAATTTTTGACAACACTTCTAAGTGTTAATAAAATAACGCTTGATTCTACTATTTTTACAAGTGATGTTTTTAATAGTTTAAAGGATTATCATGTGACTTTAGTTAGTGAAGGTAATGAAGGAAGACCAAATCCTTTTGCTCCTATAGGTATAGATGTTACAGGGAGTACTTTAATTGATACCGTTACTACAAATATTGCTACGGATATTTCAAAAACAATTTCAACATTAAATGGCAGTGTTCTTTCGTCTAACCAAATTACTTCAACATGGTTTGAATGGGGGACAACTTTAAATTTAGGTAAAAAAACTACAGGGAATAATGATATTATTATTTCAGGAGATTTTCAAGAAATTCTGACAAATCTTCTTCCAAACACAACATATTATTTTAGAGCAGCTTCAAAAATTGGAGAAAATACGGTCTACGGAGAAACAATTAGTCTCAAGACATTACAGTAATGACAATTAAATTTTACATATGAGTTTTTTAGATGAGCTCCAAGAGCGCGGAATTGTAAAAGAGAATCAATTAACAGAAATCAAGCGTCAAGCATCACAAAAATTTGATGGCAATCTTGATGAAACGCTTGTCTCTTTGGGCATCACAGATGAAAAAACTCTTTTAAATACTAAAAGTGCTTATTTCAAAATTCCCTACAAATTAATTGATCAAAAGAATATTTCTTTTGATGTTCTTAAGTATATTCCTGAAGATTCAGCCACTCACTATAAATTTGCTCCTATTGGAATATTAGATGATGTTCTTGAAGTTGGAATTACTGATCCAGAAAATATTCAAGCAATGGACGCACTACAATTTATTTCTTCCAAAAATGGAATTCCATTTAAAATTTTTTTGATTACTCCTTCAGATTTCAAAAAAATAATGGATGGCTACAGAGGAGTTGAGAGTACTGTTGGTCAAGCACTCGCTGATATTGATACACAGGCGACTGACATAAGTGCGGATGAAGTATTAGCTGAAAGTAAAAAAGTTCAAGAAAATTTAAAACCTGGCGAAGAAGAAAAAATAGTCGAAGACGCTCCAATCGTAAAAATTGTTGCTGTTATTTTAAGAACTGCTATTGAAGGAAGAGCATCAGATATTCACATAGAAAATACAGGGGAAAATGTAAAAGTAAGATTTAGAGTTGACGGGGAACTTCATACAAGTTTAGTGTTACCATTAAATGTTTACAATGGTGTTGTTGCTCGTATAAAAATATTATCTAAATTACGACTTGATGAAAAAAGAAAGCCACAAGACGGAGGATTTTCTGCAAAAATTGAAGGAAGAAAAATTGATTTTCGTGTTTCTTCTCTACCTTCTTATTATGGGGAAGCTATTGCTATGCGTATTTTGGATGCAGAAAAAGGAGTAAAAAGTTTAGATGATCTACATATGTCCAAAGAAAATATTGAAATGATAAGAGAAGCAATAAAAAGACCATATGGACTCGTTTTAATTACTGGGCCAACTGGTTCCGGTAAAACCACAACTTTATATGCAATGTTGAATGAACTAGACAGAGAAGCAAACAATGTTGTTTCTTTAGAAGACCCAGTAGAATATCACATACCACAAATGAACCAATCTCAAGTTATGCCAGAGATTGGGTATACTTTTGCTACAGGTTTGCGTTCAATTTTAAGACAAGACCCAAATATTATTATGGTTGGGGAAATACGTGATAAAGAAACTGCACAACTTGCGATTCAAGCAGCATTGACGGGACACTTAGTTTTATCAACACTTCACACAAACAGCGCTATTGGTGTCGTTCCTCGTCTAGTTGATATGGGTGTTGATCCTTATTTAATCGCTCCAACTTTAATTTTGGCCGTTGCTCAAAGACTTTCCAAAATGATTTGTCCTACTTCAAAAAATGTTGTTCCAATAGATGAAGCAATGAAATCAATGTTTGAAAAGCAATTTGCTGATCTTCCAGAAGAATATAAATCGAAGATAAATATAGGAGAACAAATCTATGAAGCAAAACCATCAGCTGAATGTCCAACAGGAACAAAAGAGAGAATAGCAATTTTCGAAATGTTTAAAATTGATAAAGAAATGCAAAACGTAATTTTAAAAACTCCAAATGAAGGCGAAATATATAAAGTAGCCAGAAAAAAAGGTATGATAACAATGAAAGAAGATGCCATTCTAAAAGCCATAAATGGCGAAATACCTTATCAAGAAGTTTATAATTTCTAGTTTGACTGAAAATTTTGTATAATAAAATTAGCTTCTAGAAAAATAAAAAGATGAAAAATAAAACAACAATAATTCTTTTAATAATTTTGATAATTCTAGTAGCTATTGGGCTGATTTATTTAATTTTTTTGAAACCAAAAACAGAAGATACAAGTTGGTTGAATGATTTACAAGGAAATCCTTTAACTTTAAATTCAAATCAAAATCAAACACCAACAAATAATAATCAACAAATCAATTCTGACCCAACCACAAGTTGGAAAACAGTAACAAATTCTGGTTTGACAATAAAATACCCTTCAAATTTAGAAACAGGTACATGGAGTGGTGAAGTAAGACCAGGGGCTGGAATAACTAGTATTTTTAATATATATATATCAAACACTCAAATTCTTGAAATAGGATACAACCCACAATACACAGGTTGTTTCAAAAAAAATGCTCAAACAGATCAAGATTATATAAAATCAGCCAACATTGGTGTTAATGCAGAAATTGGTTATTGGAATTTAACTGGTGGTGGGGACATTATTGATCAAATTTTTACACCAGAAAGATATAATTATTCACGATGTACAATAATTAAAGATGTAGATATTAGGGCGGGAGGGGATGACTTTTCCTTATTTGAACAAATTATTAGAACAATAAAATAAATTTAAAAAATTTTTACTTTATAAACTTTATAACTTTATGAACTTTTAACTAAACATATGGACTATCAACAAGAATTTGAAGAATTAATATTAACATTAATAAGAGAAGGTGGGTCAGATTTACATATTTCCACTGACAGATATCCAGCCGTTCGAGTGGCTGGGGAACTTATCTTTTTGGTTAAGAGAAAAATTTTTACCAAAGAAGATGTTATGGGAATTTTAAATGTAATTTTAGATAAACCAAAAGTAGATAGGTTTTTAGAAAATCAGGAATTTGATTTTTCTTATGATTTTAAAGGGCAAGCAAGACTGCGTGGAAATGCGTTTTTTCAAAAAGGAACAATCTCTGTTGCCCTGCGTTTAATTCCAAAGATTCAAACTTTGGCTGAATTAAAATTACCTCCAATTTTAGAAGAGATAGCCCATAAAAAACAAGGCTTCTTTTTGGCAGTTGGGCCTGTTGGTCAAGGTAAATCCACAACACTTTCCGCCATGGTAAATATAATAAACAATAGCCGTGCTGAACATATAATAACAATCGAAGATCCTATTGAATATGTTTATGAGGCTAATAAATCAATTATTGATCAAAGAGAAGTAGGAATTGATACAAAAGATTTCAATAATGCTTTAAAATCAGCATTTAGGGAAGATGCCAATGTTCTTATGATAGGGGAAATGAGAAATGCTGAAACTATTTCTACCGCAGTAACAGCCGCTGAGACCGGGCACTTAGTTTTATCAACACTTCATACAAATAACGCAGCTCAGACAATAGATAGAATAATAGATTCGTTTCCAGCAAATCAACAAGATCAAATTAGGAGTCAGTTAGCAGGAAGTTTAATTGGAATTTTTTCACAAAGACTTATCCCGAGAATTGCAGGGGGGCTTGTTCCTGCTTATGAACTTTTACTTAATAATAATGCCGTGTCTAATCTAATAAGGGAAGAGAGAACTCACGAAATTGATGTTATTATTGAAACAGGAGCTGAAAATGGAATGATTGACCTAAATAGATCTCTTGTTGAATTAGTAAGAGCAGGAGAGATTACCCTCGAAAATGCTTATGCTTATTCTTTAAATCCAAAAGCGCTGGAACGTTTGCTTTAACAAACGTTCCAGCCAGTAGAAAGTTCATAAAGTAAAAAGTTATAAAGTAGAAATAAATAATAACTTTAAAAACTTTATAAACATTATTAACTTTAAACTAAAATACCATGTTATTCAAATACAAAGTAGTTGATGATAAAGGACAGTCTAAAGAAGGATCGATAGATGCTGTAAATAAAGATTCAGCAATTTCTTCGTTACAAAGAAGAGGGTTTATAGTTGTTTCTATAAAAGAAGAGGGAGAAAATAAATCAATCTTCAAAATGGCAATTTTTGAAAAAGTTAAATTAAAAGATGTTGTCATTTTGTCTCGTCAGATTGCTACTCTTTTTGATGCTCAAGTTTCTGCCCTTAAAGCTTTTACTATGCTTTCTGCAAACTCTGAAAACAAATTACTTGGTAAAAAATTATCTCAAGTTGCTGATGATCTTCAGGCTGGTTCTTCTATTTCACAAGCTCTTGCGAGACACCCGGATGTTTTTTCAGAATTTTATGTCAACATGGTTCACGCTGGAGAAGAATCCGGAAAATTAAATCAAACTTTTTCTTACTTAGCAGACTATTTAGATAGACAATATGCTCTTACTTCAAAGACAAAAAATGCTTTAATTTATCCAGCTTTTATTGTTGTTGTTTTTATTGCAGTTATGGTTTTGATGTTTGTTATGGTGATTCCAAAAATTGCTTTGATAATTTCGGAATCAGGTCAAGCAGTTCCATTTTTTACAAAAATAATAATGTGGATGAGTAGTTTCTTTGTTAATTATGGGGTATTTCTGCTTCTATTTGTTGTAATTTTGGGAATTTATCTTTGGCGTTTATCTGTAACTGAAAAAGGAAAATTATATTTAGATAGAATGAAAATAACCGTGCCAATTTTTGGAAAACTTTTTAAAAAATTATATCTTTCAAGAATCTCAGATAACTTAGATACAATGCTTTCTTCAGGAATTTCTATTTTAAGAGCAATTGAAATTACGGGTACTGTTGTTGGAAATAAAATTTACGGGGGCATAATGACGCAAGCAGGGGAAGATGTTAAAGGAGGAAGTTCATTTTCAGATGCTTTGGCCAAACATGAAGAAATTCCATCAATTATGGTACAAATGACAAAAGTTGGAGAAGAGACGGGGTCTATGGCTTCAATTCTAAAGACATTAGCTGCTTTTTATAAAAGAGAAATGGATGATTCTGTTGATACTATTATTGGGTTAATTGAACCAGCTATGATTATTATTCTTGCTCTTGGCGTTGGTGTTCTTTTGACATCTGTCTTGATTCCAATATATAACATTGCGGGTAGTATTTAATAAATGATATAATAAATTAATTGAAAATAAGTCCCGCCATGGCGGGACAGGTCAAAATTTTATAAGTTAATCTCAGCTTTAAGCTGAAAAAATATTTAAAAATGAAAACAAATAAAAAAGGTTTTACATTGATAGAACTTTTGGTTGTTGTAGCGATAATAGGTATCTTGTCTTCTATTGTTCTTGCGTCTCTTAATACTGCAAGAAAGAAGGGAAGAATAGCTGGTGCTCAAGCAGACATGTTTAATGTTCTAGCAAGTATTGCTATGTGTGCAGATGATGGCGTAGTAACTCTTGGTACTCCCCCTTCCACCCAACCATATGTAGTTGTACCAATTTGTGCCGGTAGTCCATCCAAGTGGCCAGATTTACCAGGTGATTGGCTTTTTGACAATAGTGCTACCTGCACAGCTCCTTATAGTAATGCTACAGATACTTTTGGGTATTGTGCGGTGGGAGAAGCTGGTTCTGTGAAAATTGCTTGCACAAGCAGTGGATGTGTAAAAACTCCGTAAAAATTTTGTCTTAGTATTTTAAAAACACCTCGTTTTTGCGGGGTGTTTTTATTTTATTAGTATAGGAGAATATATTTTAAAATACTTTGCTAAAATCTACTATAGAATGTTATAATTATGTTAATTATGGAATTGTTTCTTATCACATGTTTCTTTATTTTAGGAACTATAATCGGCAGTTTTTTAAATGTCGTTATTTTAAGATTAAATTCAGGAAGATCAGTTTCTGGTAGGTCTTTCTGCTTCTCTTGTGGAAAAACATTAAATGCTGATGAGCTTATTCCTATTTTCTCTTTTCTTTTTCAAAAAGGAAGATGTAAGGGTTGTAAAAGTAAGATTTCAATTCAGTATCCAGCGGTGGAAATTTTAACTGGTTTTGTTTTTTCCTTAATATTTCTTAAATTTCAAAATTTCTTCTTAGATTCTCAAATTCAATTTGTGGTATTTAGTATTACATCTCTTATTGTTTTTAGTCTTCTAATTTCTATTGCAGTCTATGATTTTAAACATAAGATTATTCCTGATAGTTTAGTTTTTGCTCTTATCTTAATATCTTTATTTTCTTTGTTTTTAAATCCTTATTTCGGGCAAGTTTTTACAATTCCAAGTTTTTGGCAATTTGTGGCTGGACCACTTTTTTCATTGCCATTCTTTTTAATATGGTTTTTTTCTAAAGGTAATTGGATGGGTTTCGGTGATGTTAAACTTACTCTTGCTCTTGGATTTTTCTTGGGAGTTTACCAAAGTATAGAAGTTTTCATGTTGTCTTTTTGGATAGGATCGATTGTAGGAGTTTTGTTGTTGATTTTAAAAAGTAAGCGTTTTTCAATTAAAAGTGAAATACCATTTGCTCCATTTTTAATTATTTCAACACTCATAGTATTTTTATTTAATTTTGATTTATTTAAATGTTTAATTGGATTTTAAAACAAAAGAATTCTAAAAAAGGATATAACAAAGGGCTTACTTTTTTAGAGCTCATTGTTGTTCTTGGTATTTTTGGGACAATCGCCACTGTTGTTTTGGCTAATTTTGGTGATTTTACATCAAGTGTATATTTACAAAATCTTTCACAAGATATGGCTCTTAAAATAAAACAAGCTCAAATAGATTCTCTTTCAGGTAAAGGTGGTAGTATGCTTTTTAATCCAAGCGCTGGCCTTAGACCATCTTATGGTGTTTATTTCAGTACCACCAATCCTACTGGTTTTGTTTATTTTAAAGATTTAAATAATAATGGAGCATTTGATGAGGATTGTGGTAACGGTGGAAATATAGAATGTATAGATGAAATTTCAATTAATGCAAATATAAATGGAAATAATCAAGGTGTAATTGATGGTCTCTGTGTTAAAAGTCTTGGTGATTGGACATGTCCACCCGTAGACGATAAATTAAATATAACATTCAGAAGGCCATACTCTGATGCATTAATTAATTCTTATTATGCTAATCCAATTTCTACTACTGCTATTGTTTTAAAATCTTCTAAGGGTCAGAAAAAGGCGATTCTAGTCTCTTCTTTAGGGGAGATAAGTATTAGAAATATATCTAGCGCAAATAATAATTTAACTCTTGAGCAAATGGCGATAGTAGAAAATTTTTAAAATTATTTTATGATTAAAAAAATATTTACAAATCTATATAAGAAGGAAATTCAAAAAAAAGTTACTAAGGAAAAAGGCTTCATCCAGCACCAAGTTTTTTCGAAGAAGAAAATTGGTGCTGGGTTTACTTTAATTGAGGTTATGGTTTCTGTCTTGTTATTTGTAATAATTACAACAATAGGAATAAGTTCAGTCATAAATGCTAATAATACAAATAAAAAGACTCAGGCAATGCGTTCTGCGATAGATAATCTAAGTTATGTCATAGAAGATATGTCAAGAAACATAAGACTTGGAAGTAATTATTTGTGCAGTGGTAGTACTTGTCCTCCAGCACCAAATAATCCCGTGTTTCCCCTTCTTGTTTTCACTGGAGTTGACGGGCAAACAATAGGATATCAATTTCTTGCAAATGGTGTTGTTGAAAAATCCATAGGTGGTTTGAATAGTTTTATACCGATTACTTCTCCTGAAATTAAGATAGATGCAGTAAAATCAGGATTTTATATTTATACAGGATATGGCATTCAGCCACGAGTTTTAATAAGATTAAGTGGACAGATTCAAACTACTGGGGGAATAATGACTAATTTTGATTTACAAACAACCGTTACCCAAAGATCATTAAATTTCCCAATATAATAAAATGAATCCGGTAGTAGAAAATGGCATTTAAAAGCAAAAAGAATAAATTAAAATAATATGACAAAAAACATTTTTATCAACACTAATATACAAATTGACCTACTCTTTTTGAGTAATGCCATTTCTCACTAACCGGATGAAAAAATTTTTTATAAAAAAGAATAAGGGATTTACCCAGCATCAAACTTCTTCTAAGAAAAAATTTGGTGCTGGGTTTACAATAATTGAAGCATTAGTTTCTCTTACTATTTTTTCTTTTAGCATTATGGGACTTTTGACTATTACGGCTTCTGGAGTTACAAATACAAATTATGCAAAAAATAGAATGCAGGCCTCATATTTAGCACAAGAGGGAATTGAACTTGTAAGAACAGTAAGAGATACAGCTATAGTTAATGGGCAACCATGGTCAGATGAATTATACCCAACTCCATGTACTGTGTTGGATAGTTCTTGTAAAATAGCTATAGATTATAATTATGATGGAGTAACTGGGGGGAAGGTTGTATCTTGTGATCTTGGCAATGGGTGTGGTCCATTGAATTATGATAGTCAATACATCTATGGTTTTACAGGAACACCATCACTGTATACAAGAACAATAACTCTTGAGAAAGTTGATGGAGATAATTTAGAAATAAAAGTTACATCAGAAGTTACTTGGTTACAAGGATTTTTCGGAACGAGAACAGTTTCTCTCACAGAAAATTTATTTGATTGGACAAATGTTACACCATAAATATTATGAATTTCGCCCCAAATCAATCATTTAATATATTTAAATAAAAATTAAAATGAAGCAAAGAATACTACAACCTATAACCTCTAACCTAAAACCTAATAAAGGTTTCATAATCTTATTTACAGTTTTGATCTGTAGTGTCATTTTAGCCATAGCTATTGGAATTTCAAATATTGCTTATAAAGAAATTATTTTAACTTCATCTGTGAGAGATTCTCAATATGCTTTTTCCGCTGCAGATACCGGGGCTGAATGTGCCTTATATTATGATGCACTAGATTATTTTGGTACACAACCTACTATTAAATGTAATGGGATCGATGCGGAGATAACTTCTAATGGGGGAACACTTTATGAAGTACTAATGCCTTTATCTGAATTAAGTTGTGTAAAAATTAATGTTGAAAAAGATTATCAAACAAATGGTTCAACAAGCATAGAATCTCGTGGCTATAATGTTTCGTGTGATCAAGTTTTAATTAATACAAATCCAAGAATAGTAGAAAGAGCAATTCAAGTTATTTATGGAATTCCTGATGTAGTCCCCCCAATAATTCCTCCAACAGAAGGTGATCTTCCACCTGTTCCACTTGGTGATTAATTTTTTACTATGCTCGCAAAAGATGAAGCAAAAAAGAAGATAGAGAATTTAAGGAAATTAATAGAACATCATACTTATCTTTATCACACACTAGATAAACCAGAAATTTCAGACGAAGCTTATGATTCTTTGGTTAAAGAACTTCAAAATCTAGAGAAAGAGTTTCCTGAATTAGACTCTAAAAAAAGCCCAGATAAAAAAGTCGGTGGTATTGTTCTTGATTCTTTTAAAAAAATAAAACACAAAACAAGGCAATGGTCTTATGATAATATTTTTGATCTTGAGGAATTGAAGTCTTGGGAAGAGAAAATCAAAAGATTTATTTCAAAACTCCCATTTCCAAGGACCGTCCTTGGAAATGCCAAGGACGGTCCTTGGAAAAAATTAGATTATGTTACAGAACTTAAAATTGATGGGCTTAAGGTGGTTTTGACTTATAAAAATGGCATCTTTGTTACTGGTGCAACAAGGGGTGATGGTACAACAGGGGAAGATATTACAGAAAATTTAAAAACCATAAAAAGTATTCCAAAGACAATATCATACAAAAGTGACCTAATTGTAGTAGGTGAGGCTTGGATGAAAAAAAGTGAATTAGAAAGATTAAATAAAGAAAGAGAGAGAAAAGGAGAACAACTTTTTGCTAATGCCAGAAATGCAGCCGCTGGAACACTGCGACAATTAGATACCAATATTACTGCCAGTAGAAAATTGGAGACTTTTATTTACAATATTGATTTAATAGATAAAAAAATAGAAACTCAAATTGAATCTCTTAAATTTTTAGAAAAACTAGGTTTTCAAGTGCGTCATGATTATAAAATTTGTAAAAACATTGAAGAAATTCAAGATTATTATGAAGGACAAGAGAAACAAAAAGAAAGACAAGATTTTGGTGTTGATGGAATAGTTATTAAAATAAATTCTCATAAAATATCAGAGGCTATTGGTTATACCGCCAAAGCTCCGCGCTTTGGTGTGGCTTATAAATTTAAGGCTGAAGAGTCAACCACTCTAGTCGAAGATATTAAAGTTCAAGTTGGAAGAACGGGAGCGCTTACTCCTGTTGCTCATTTAAAACCCGTTTTAATCGCTGGGTCAGTTGTTTCTCGAGCCACACTTCACAATGAAGATGAAATAAGAAGACTTGATATTAGAATTGGAGATACTGTATTACTTCGAAAAGCCGGAGATGTAATACCTGAAATTTTCGGCGTAATAAAAGAATTGCGTACTGGTAAAGAAAAAATTTTTCATATGCCGACGAAGTGTCCAATTTGTGGAAGTGGGGTGAAAAAAGAATTTACTTCAGGCAAAGAATCATCAGCTTTATATTGTGCAAATAAAAAATGTTTCGCTCAAGAAATTGAAAAGATGATTCACTTTGTTAGTAAAAAAGGGATGAATATTGTCGGCATGGGAGATAAAATAGTTGAAAAATTAATGAACGAAGGATTGATTGGGGAATTTACTGATGTCTATGAATTAAAAGAGGGAGACTTGGGAATGCTTGAGGGTTTTAAGGAAAAGTCATCTTCGAAATTAATTGAAGCTATTAATAAAAGCAAAAATGTTTCGCTTGGTAAATTTATTTATGCATTAGGGATCAGGCATGTGGGAGAAGAAACATCATCGCTTATTGCAGAACATTTTAGAAGTATAGAAAAAATAATTTCCACAACAAGGTCAGACCTTAAATCTCAAGAAAGGTCTGACCTTGGGGAAATTACAAATATTGAAGGAATAGGGGAGATTGTCGGGCAATCATTGATCGAATGGTTTTTAGATAAAAATAATCAAAGAATTTTAAATGATTTACTTAAATATATAAAAATTGAAAATCCTGAAAAAATAAAATCTGGAGCAAATTTGAAATTAAAAGGAAAAAATTTTGTGGTCACAGGAACACTGGAGTCTATGTCTCGCGATGAGGCAAAAGAAAAAATAAAAAGCCTTGGCGGAAAAGTGCATAGTTCAGTTTCTTCTAAAACTGACTATTTGATTTTAGGAGAAGATCCAGGATCTAATAAATTGAGCGAAGCGAAAAAACTTGATACGAAGATTTTAAATGAAGTTGAATTTCTAAAACTCATTAATCCCTCACCAATTTCTAAAGAAAGAAATTAGTGAGGGATAAAATAATCTTTTACACATATCAGTAGCTATTGATATGTGTAAAAACAATAAAACCCCGCAATGCGGGGTTTTTGAAATCATGTCTCCTGTATTCCAATTTCCATAACTTTATAATCAAAATCATTACCAAGTTTTTTACAAGCAGTACATTTTTCTTCCAAATCTTTTTGGGAAAGGGAAGGTAAAGAAAGATTATCCATCGTTTCTTTAAGTTTTACCTGATCTTCTTCAAGGATATCCTTAAGAGAAAGATTTTTTTTGTTTAAACTCTTCTCCTTTAAGCCAGTCTTCTGGATTCAGACTTTTATTTTTTTCTTTTATATTTTCTATGGTCATAAAATAACCAAACACCCCCCTTTGGGTTAAATATGGATGGTTACCTATTGTAAAAAGATGACCGGCAATAATTGCATAAACAGCTTGTGAATTATTATTTGTTTTTTTGTCAGACATAATTAAATTTTTAATAACTTGTTTTTCTGTATACATACTATCACATTAAACATTTTTGTCAATATCAGAAAATCGGGAAAAATTTATAGTTCACATATACGCTATAGCGTATATGTGTAAAAACAATAAAACCCCGCAATGCGGGGTTTTTGAAAAAAATTAATAAAGACTTTCACACCCCCAACACATATCAGGGTTATTTTCTCCATGCACAGCATTTTCCATACGACATTCTTTTTGGTTGTGTGAATGGCATACATAGTTTAATGCTCCTTCGCTACCAAGTCCAATAAAAGCCTTGGTCCCACATTTACATATTACATACCAAGTTTTCTTAATATGCTTCCATCTGTGTTTGTGTTTTTTGGATTTATTTTTTAGCATATAGTGTACAGTAATAATTTTTCTGCTTTTATCTTATAATATTAAATGATTCTGTAAATATCAGAAAATCGGGAAAAATTTAGTAAAATAAGTTACATACCCTTACGAAAAGGGCATACGAATATAAGATGAAAATTGATGATGTTAAAAAATTAGCGGAACTTTCTCGTATTGAAATGTCAGAAAGTGAGATGCAAGAACTTCTTTTAGATATGAAGTCTATTTTGGGCTACATCGATCAAATTCAAACGCTGACTGACGCAGACTCCACGCAGACTAACGCGGGCACAGAACTTAGTTTATATAATGTTATGCGAGAAGACGAAAATCCTCATGAGTCAGGAATTAATACAGAAAAGATTTTAGAAGAATCTCCTGATAGAGATGGAAATTATTTTAAAGTAAAACAAATTTTCTAACATGGATAATATTGATTTAAAAAATTTAACAATTGAAAAAGCTCACGAACACTTAATCAAAGGCGATTTTTCTGCTAAAGATTTAATGGAATCGTGTCTTAGAGTTATTGCTGAAAAAAATAAAGACATCAACGCATTTCTTGAAATTTATAGTGATGTTTTAGAGCAAGCAAAAAAAGCTGATGAAATTATTAAAAATGGTAAAGCCACATTACTTACCGGTATTCCTTTTGCTATAAAAGATAATATTTTAGTTGAAGGTAAAAAAGTTTCTTCTGGCTCAAAATTATTAGGGGATTATAAGGCGACTTATGATGCAACAGTAACAAGACTTTTAAAAGATGAAGGTGCTATTTTTATCGGTAGAACAAATATGGATGAATTCGCTATGGGGAGTTCAACAGAAAATTCTGCTTTTGGTGTGACAAAAAACCCACATGACTTATCTCGTGTTGCCGGAGGGTCATCTGGTGGATCTGTTGCGTCAGTTGCAATGAATAGTGTTTTGTTTGCACTTGGTTCTGAAACAGGAGGATCAGTTCGTCAGCCAGCATCTTTTTGTGGGGTAGTAGGATTAAAACCAACATACGGGGCAGTTTCTCGTTATGGTCTTTTTTCACTAGGTTCTTCTCTTGATCAGATTGGGCCAACAGCAAAATCAGTAAGTGAAGTAGAAGTTGTTTTTAATGTAATTTCAAAATATGACAAAATGGACAGCACTTCTATTCCAGAGAATTTAAGAAATAAAGATAAAAAACAAAGCAAAAAAATTGGAGTGATAAAAGATTTAATGACAGGAGAGGGAATGGATAAAGAAGTTTTTGAAAATTTTAATCAGAGTTTAGAAAAATTAAAATCGCTTGGATATGAAATAGTTGATGTTGATTTACCTTTGGCCAAATATTCACTGGCAGTTTACTATATTTTAATGCCGGCTGAAGCTTCCACAAACTTATCTCGTTTTGATGGAATAAGATATGGGCTATCACTTGATGGAAAAAATTCTATTGAAGCTTATAATAAGACAAGAGGTGCTGGCTTTGGAAAAGAAGCCAGAAGAAGAATAATATTAGGAACTTATGTTTTATCGCATGGATATTATGATGCGTATTACAATAAAGCAATTAAGGTTAGAAAAATGATTGAAAATGATTTTAAGAAAGTTTTTGAAAGTGTTGACGCTATAGTTACTCCAACCTCGCCATTTCCCGCTTTTAAAATAGGGGAGAAAGTTAACGATCCACTCCAAATGTATCTTTCAGATATTTTTACAGTGCCAGCTAATATTGCAGGAATTCCAGCAATTTCTATTCCCTCTGGAATGACAAAAGAAAATTTACCTCTTGGTATTCAGTTTATGGCACCACATTTTGGAGAAAATATTTTATTTAAAATAGGAAAGGAGTTCGAAAAATAAAAAACAATGAATACTAATTTAAGTTTAAACCCACAAGATATAGTACAAAATGGTCCAATCTATAATCCGAATTATTTAAATTTGGAATATTTTTTCCATAGAGTTTATGATTTTTTTAGTGGCATACTTTCCTTTTTGGGAATTGGTGGAGGAAATGGGGGAGGTGGTGGGCCTGGTGAACATATGGCTCTGTGGTTAAAAACATTATTAGTACTTTTAATAATTGGATTAATATTTTTAATTTGTTTTTTAATAGTAAGAATTTACGAACTTATTAATGATCAAAAAAAGAAAGTAAGAACATATACTGTATTTGAAGAAAAAATTGAAAAGAAAAACACAAGATGGGAAAAAGTTTTAGAGCACTCAGAATCATTTAATTCTTCTGATTGGCGATGGGCTATTATTGAAGCCGATATAATGTTAGATGAAGCACTTACAGAAGCAGGACATCAAGGAGAAAATATTGCTGAAAAATTAAAAAGTGCACAAAATTTTTTAAAGACAATCCAGTATGCGTGGGATGCTCATAAAGTAAGAAATTTAATTGCTCACGAAGGATCTAATTTTGAAATATCGCAACATGAAACAAAAAGAGCTGTGTCACTATTTGAGATGGTTTTAACTGAACTTCATTTTATTTAAAATGATATCTAATGATAATATCCAAAAACAAATTGATGAATTAGAGTCTCAGATGTCAGACCCATTTTTTTGGGATGATAAACAAAAAGCTCAATCTATTATTAAAGAACTATCTGTTTTAAAGAGTAAAGCTCTTGGAGTTTCTAAATTTGATAAAGGTGATGCAATAATCACTATTTTTTCTGGTGCAGGAGGAGATGACGCTGAAGATTTTTCAAAAATACTTTTTGAAATGTATCAAAAATTTATAGAAAAATCAGGTTTTGAAACAAAAATTCTTCATGAAAATAAAAATACACAAGGGGGATACAGAAATATCACTTTTCTAGTTTCAGGAAAGGGTGTTTATGGTATACTAAAGAATGAATCTGGCGTTCATCGACTTGTAAGAGTATCTCCTTTTAATGCAAAAAAATTACGGCACACTTCTTTTTCAATGGTAGAAGTAATTCCCAAGATTTTAAAAGGAGAAATGGAAGATATCCCAGCTTCAGAAATAAAAATTGAGTTTTCTAAATCGTCTGGTCCTGGTGGGCAAAATGTAAACAAAAGAGAAACTGCTGTTAGAGTGGTACATATACCGACAAACATTGCTGTTCATGTAGATGGGGAAAGAACTCAAGAATTAAACAAGGAAAGTGCTTTGAATATTTTAAAAGCTAAACTTTTTAAATTAAAAGGAGAAAAAGAAGAAGCACTAGAAGATAGTATGAAAGTTAGTAAGACGACAGATATCGAATGGGGAAATCAAATAAGATCATATGTTCTCCATCCTTATAAAATGATAAAAGATCATCGGACAGGAGCAGAGACAAGTGATGTAGATAGTGTTTTAAATAATGGTAAGCTGGAACTATTTCTAGAAGCCGAAAAGAATTTATAAAATTAAATTTGTTTAGATATGATTTATTTTAATAATGTTTCAAAATTATACGAGAATTCGAATTCATCAACTTTATCTTTAGATAATGTTAGTCTTGCTATTGGAGCAGGAGAATTTGTTTCAATTGTTGGTCATTCAGGTGCCGGTAAATCAACATTCATAAAATTAATAATGGGAGAAGAATACCCAACTGATGGAACTGTATTTTTTGAATCAGTTGATGTCCATAGATTAAAAAGAAGAGATTTAATTGATCTAAGAAGAAGAATTGGTACAGTCTTTCAAGATTTTAGATTATTACCAGATAAGACTGCTTATGAAAATGTGGCTTTTGCTATGGAGGTAGCGGGAAGAGAAGATAATGAGATTGGGGAAGATGTTCCGCATGTACTAGACTTGGTTGGACTTTCTAATAAGGCATTTCATTTTCCGCACCAACTTTCAGGCGGAGAAAAACAGCGTCTAGCTATTGCGAGGGCCATCATTAATCAACCAGAACTTATTATTGCAGATGAACCCACTGGAAATCTAGACCCAGTAAATACTTATGAAATAATTCAAATTTTAAAGAAAATTAATGATCTTGGAACAACTGTAATTTTAACTACACACAACAGAGGAATTATAGATTCAATTAAAAAAAGAGTTATTACTCTTGAAAACGGTAAGGTTGTGAGAGATGACAAGGTGGGGAAATATGTAATTTAGGTTATTAAATCAAGGCCAAAATTGGAAGTTTTATTTAATTTTAAATGGTATATAATATCTGTATTAATATTGTATGAAAAGAGTAACCACAAAAAGAATCATAAAGGCTGGCTTTGTAAGTTTCGTAAGAAATAGTTTTGTTTCTCTCTCTTCAATTCTTGTCGTAACAATAACACTATCTGTAATAACAATGCTGATTTTTCTTCAAGCGGTTCTTAACTTTTCCCTAGAGCAGATTAAAGACAAGGTTGATGTATCTATCTATTTCACAACCAGTGCATCAGTAGAAAAAATTGAAGCTCTTAAGTCTACGATTGAAAAGTTGCCAGAAGTTACTTCTGTTTCTTACACGTCTTCAGAAGATGCACTAAAGAATTTCAAAGAAAAACACACAAATGATTTTTTAACTCTTCAAGCACTTGAAGAGCTCGATAAAAATCCACTTGGAGCATATTTAAATATTAAAGCAAAAGATCCGTCACAATATGAAGCAATCTCAAGTTTCCTACAAGGAGACACCGCACTAGTTAAAGATAGTTCGACAATTATTGATAAAATAAATTATTATCAAAATAAAGAAGTCATTGAAAGATTGAATGCTATTACAAATGGTGCGCAAAAACTTGGTTTTGCTTTGACTTTGATTCTCGCTATTGTTTCTGTTGTTATTACTTTTAATACTATTAGACTTACAATTTTTACAGCCAGAGAAGAAATTGGAGTTATGAGACTTGTTGGTGCTGGAAGTAGATATGTCAGAGGGCCATTTATGATTGAAGGAATAATTTATGGAGTATTTTCTGCTGTTACAACGATGATTCTTTTTTGGCCAATTTCTTATTGGTTTGGGAAAAAACTTACAACATTTCTTGGGATGAATTTATATGATTATTATTTATCGAGTTTTTTTCAAATATTCGGGATAATTCTACTGGTTGGAGTTTTATTAGGTTCAATCTCTAGTTTTATTGCAGTAAAGAAATATCTTAATAAGTAGAAAGTTTATAAAGTTTATAAAGTTTATAAAGTTTATAAAGCTTAGAAGAAATTTATGAAGAAGAAAAAAGAAGGCAAATACATATTTGTTGTTGGAGGAGTTATTTCCGGAGTAGGGAAAGGTATTGCTTCTTCTTCAATTGCTAAAATTTTGCAAGACAGAGGACTTAAGGTTACATCTGTTAAAATTGATCCATATATTAATATTGATGCTGGAACAATGAACCCCACCGAACATGGGGAGGTTTTTGTTTTGAAAGATGGAGATGAAACTGATCAAGACATGGGTAACTATGAAAGATTTGTGAATATAGATTTAACGAGAGAAAATTATATGACTACTGGGCGAGTTTACCAAACGGTTATTGAAAAAGAAAGAAATTTAGAATACGAAGGAAAGTGTGTTCAAGTTGTCCCACACATTCCTCTTGAAGTTATTAGTCGTCTAAAAAGAGCAAGGGAAAAAACTGACGCAGATGTTGTAGTGATTGAAATTGGTGGAACGGTTGGAGAGTATGAAAACATTCTTTTCTTAGAAGCGGCAAGAATGCTTAAATTAAAAAATCCTAAAGATGTTTTATTTGCTATGGTTTCCTACTTGCCAATTCCAAGTAAAATAGGGGAGATGAAAACAAAACCAACTCAACACGCTGTAAGAATTTTGAATTCTTCTGGAATTCAGCCGGACATTATTATTGCCAGAGCTGAATCAAAATTAGATGAAAGAAGAAAAGAAAAATTGTCTCTCTTTTGTAATGTACCAGCAGAAAGAATAATTTCTGCGCCTGATGTTGACAGTATTTATGATATTCCAATTAATTTTGATAAAGAAAATCTTGGTAATTTATTGTGTGATTTACTCTCTGTAAAATGTCCTCAAAAAGAAAGTGAATCTAGTAAAAAATGGAAAAAATTTACTGAAAGGGTTCATAATGTAAAAGATGAAATAAAAATTGCTATCGTGGGTAAATATTTTGAAACAGGCGAATATGTTTTATCTGATTCTTATTTATCTGTAATTGAGGCAATAAAATATTCTGCATACTGGCAAAACAAAAAAGCGGTTATTGAATGGTTGAATGCATATGACTTTGAGCAAAATCCTAAAAAAGTAGAACAACTTAAAAAATATGATGGAATTTTAATTCCCGGGGGTTTCGGTTCAAGAGGAATTGACGGAAAAATAAATGTAATTCGTTTTGCTCGTGAAAATAAAATTCCTTTATTTGGACTTTGTTATGGGATGCAATTGATTGTTATTGAATATGCTAGAAATATGGCTGGTTTAGCTGGGGCGCATACAATTGAAGTTGACCCTAAAACTCCATACCCAGTTATTGATATAATGGAAAGTCAAAAAGAGAATCTAATAAACCATAGATATGGCGGAAATATGCGTTTAGGGGAGTATAAAGCTAAATTAATAGAAGGAACTATCGCTCGTCATTCTTATGGCAAGAAAGAGATATTTGAGCGTCACAGACATAGGTATGAGGTCAATCCGACTTATATTAAGGATTTAGAAAAGAAAGGATTGGTATTTTCTGGGACTTCTCCCGACGGAATGCTTATGGAAATAGCTGAGCTTCCAAAATCAAAACACCCCTTCTTTTTAGGGACACAATTCCACCCAGAATTTCAAGCAAGACCACTTGACCCACACCCGCTTTTTGATGAATTTATCAAGGCATCCATAAAAAGAAGTAAAAAATAATTTTACAATATAAAAATGCAAGTTAAACCAACAAGATTTTACCATGGTTCAGTTAATGGGGATCTTGACGAATTAAAACCGCAGAATAAAAGTTTTAGAAAAAAAGATGAAGGAGAATTATTGTTTGCTGGAGCAGACATAGCTTGTGCTACTTTATTTTTGGTTAGAATGTATGATCACGAATCTTCGAAGGGCTATAACGATGGAGTTTATTTTTTTGTTATATCTGATAAGAAAAGATTTATGGAACTTGATAAAGGAGGAACCGTTTATGTTTTACCCGATGCTAATTTTACTTGTGACCATAATCAATGGGAGCAAGAATGGGCAACTAAAGAAAACGTAAAACCCTTAAATAAGATCCATTTTGATTCAGCCTTAAGAGCAATGATTGACAATGGAGTCAAAGTTTATTTTACCGATAAAGAAACTTTTGAAAAAGAAATAATGAGAAAACAAAGAACCTGGGAATATTTAGAAAAAAATCTTGGTTTAGTTGCTGAAAAATAAACCCCGAAACAGGGGTTATTTTTTACTTGACATTTATATACAAAGTAGTAATATGAAATCAGAAAAAGCACAATCAAAAACCATACGCCATGAACTACAAGAAAGTTGGAAATTTTATTAAGGACATTCGTAAATCAAAAGGTCTTTCAATAAAACAAGTAGCAGAAAAAACACGATTTACAAAAGAGTATTTATCTGAGGTTGAAAAAGGTCAAAAATATCCTTTTAAACCCGAACTAGGTAAAATAGCAAAAGCTTTAGATACTCCACTCTCTATAATTCTTTTTATTGGGGCTGAAAAGAGTGAAATTGCTAAAGAAATGCTAAAAATATGGGAAACTCTTAGCCCAGAATTACAAAAGTTCACAATGAAAGTTTTTACCGGAAAGTTGGAAAAATAATTATTGTTCTTCCTCAAAAAAAGCCCCGCATGGGGCTTTTTACTTTTTCAAATAATATTTTCTTTTTTCTTCAGGGAATTTTTCTATGGCATAACGAAGCATTGTTTTTGGCATTTTGTGAATATGTTTGTTTAAAAACTTTTCTTCTGCTTTTAAATCTCGTTTTCCAATTTCTCTCAACATCCAACCGACAGCTTTATGAATTAAATCATGTTCATCTTTTAATAAAATTTCTGCAATTTCCAAAGTCGTTTTAAATTTATTTTCTTTAACTATAAAATAAAGAGTTGAAATTATGGCAATTCTTTTTTCCCAAAGATTTTTCGATTTGGCTAGTTTGTATAAAATCTTTCTTTGGCCTGCCGAAGCTTTAGCGGAGGAGGCTAAATATTCCCCAACTATATTTGAAGCAGTGCAATCTACTAAATCCCAATTATTTATCCATTTAGTATTTCTCAGATATACTTTGTATATCTGAGTCCTGCGAAGCTTTAGCGAAGCAGGATTGCCAGTTTTAGATTTATATTTATAAACCAAAATCAAAAGCGCTGTTAGTCTAAACTCATGTTCTTTAGAATGTAAAAGTTTTTCAACATCATCAAGTGATAAATCGATATATTTTTTTGCAACTTCTCTTTGTTTTGGAACAGTTAATCCTAAAAAAACATCACCGTGGCCATATTGCCCGGGTGCGGTTTTAAAAAACCACTCGGCACTCTTTGCTCGTTCTTTTGTCCCTGACGCTCTTAATTCTTTTTTGAGATTGGATAGAGATAGCATTATTGGGAGTTTGATACGAGATTGGAATTAATTTAATTAATAATGTGTGAGTAAATATTAACAAGAAATAAAAAATCCCGCCACTGTACATATGGCAAGATTTTTTTGATACTAATCCCTCGTTATTTTACTGGCGTTAAACCGCTCCAAGTACGTCCCAATGATTCTGTAACCAGAATTTCTGCTGTCTTGCGAGTTGTGGCAACAGCTCTTTTTGCGGCTTCAAGTACAGCAGAACGATTTTTACTTGTGTAAATATCGTACTCAGCTCGTGGAAGATGATATGTAATACCATCACCAGAAGTAATTAAGCGACTGAATCCTTCGTTTTGCATAGCATTATGAAGCATTTCAAAATCGGTATAATTTTCACTGTGTAATTCCACTCGTGTTGTGAAAGAAATCATAAATTTTAATTTTGACTGTTATTAACCTTTTTGCTACAATTAAGTGGTCTTAAAAGGCACCTAGTTAAGTGAGCGACTATGCTTTGTGAAATGGCAATCATCACTTAGTTTAGGATAGATGAATAATCTTTAGAAAGTCAGGAAGTTCACTCTTTCTGACTTTTTAAATTTAACTTTGTTTCCCATTATCTTTTAATTCGATCACATATATTTTACCAAGACTATCATCCATAATTTCTTTCGGTATATATCTTCCAGCATATTTTTTCTGTTCTATTTTATATTTTCCAAGAAACGATTGTGCCCCGATATATCCTCCTTTGTCTCTCAGTTTTGCACTCACTACTCCTTCCTCTTTTGTTTTAACAAATTTGAAAGCAATAGCTTTTTTTTCTTGGTCATAAAACATTTTAACCCCAGTAACGCCAACTAAATCTTTAGAATTAGCGTGTGTAAATCCTGCACTTAACCCAAATCCACTTTTTTCGCCAAGGCTTATAATCTGTTTAAATCTACCGCCTGATTCTTTAAATTCTTCGAAATTATAATCACTCATTTTAATTTAAATATATTCTTATAATCACGACCAAGTAAAAGTATATCATACTTTTACTAAAAAAACAAATCCTGTGTACTTATTTTCATACCATACATTTTAAAATACTTACTGTCAATTCACTCTATTTAAAATTCTTATTTTTTAGGCTTATATTAGAGGTTTTTGATGTTAATTTTAAAAACTCTTAATTTTTTATTCTTAAATTTTAGCTAATTTTCCAAATAAAAAACGCTATACATAACATATTGTATGTATTTTTATAGTATTTATCAGCTGTTCTGCTTTGTATACTTATAGATGTATTATTAAGTTTATCTTCTCTAGTATTTTATTTTGCCGTTTCAAAAATCTTTTTAACCAAAGAAGTACGGGCATAAAAAGCCCTACTTGTTGAACCATGCCCCGCCCCCTTTGTTCTTGCTTGTATCCATTTTCCGTCTTTTCCGGTTAATGCTTTAAAACCTTGCGTTTTTAGTTTATTACGAATGAAATCATAGTCTGCCTTTATTTCTTGTATTAATTCATCTGTTTCAAGAAAATCTAAACTCACTACTTTTATCAGTTCTGCTTTTTCTGCGTTTTGACCATGCCACATTACAGCACAAAAAATGATTGATTTTAATTTTGCCCAACAATGACTTTCAAAGAATGAATGTTGTTTTAGTTCTTTAGGATTTATCATTGTAATAGCCATTGTTTCTTTTGGAGTAAGTATTTCTTTTTTATTATGAAAACTTACAGACTTCAATTCCCAAGACAAACCATTTGGTGCTTTTGAAATATTATTCTCTAACCCAGCTAACCTTTCCAAGATTAAACCCTTCCAACCCTTGTTTTGTTTGCCGGTTTCATAAGTAGTAATTTTATATTTTAAAGCTAAAGTGCGTAAATCTTTACCAATATATTTTTTTAAATTGTTTATAGCAATTTGTCGAGTAATTATTTTCATTTTATTTATTTAAATCTAATAATCTTTTTTTTGACAATTCTAAATAATTTTTTTCCATATCAATGCCAATAAATTTTCGCCCACTCATAGCAGAAGCTATTCCCGTAGTAGAACTTCCAGTAAATGGATCTAAAACGACATCTCCTTTATTTGTACTTGATAATATAATTCTTTTTAATAAGTCTAATGGTTTTTGTGTGGGATGTTTCCCAAATTTTTTTTCTTCTGGTTTTGGTGTTCCTATTGCCCAAACAGAACGCATTTGTTTTCCGGTCTCATGTAACATTTCTATATTATTTTTTCTATAATTATCTTTCCAATCTTTCATCACTCTATAATTAAAAGTGTGTTTAGCTTTTTTGTCTTTTCTCGCCCAGATAATTGTCTCATGGCTTGCTGTAAAAAAACGGCAGCTTAAATTTGGTGAAGCATTTGGTTTGAACCAAGAAATATCATTTAGAATATGATAACCAAGAGATTGTAATGCATGGCCACATTGATAGATTGAGTGATAAGTACCACTAACCCAAAGTGTACCATTTGGTTTCAAAACTCTTTTACAGGCCTCAAGCCAACGATAATGAAAATCATAATCATCATTAAATCCTTTACTTACATCCCAATCACCTTTGTTTACACTAACCATTTTACCAGCATGAACGGTGAACCCACCATTTGAAAGATTATATGGAGGATCAGCAAAAATCATATCAATTGAATTAGCTGGTAATTGGGCTAATATATTCAACGAATCACCAAGATACAAAACAAAGTTATCTTTTATAAAATAAGGTTTATTTTTAACTATTGATAATATTTTTTTTTCTGTGACTATCATGAGGAAATTATATCATAATTTTTTTTGGCTGCGGGACTTGGATTCGAACCAAGATACACGGTTCCAGAAACCGTAGTCCTACCATTAGACGATCCCGCAATATTGGGTGTCCTACTTCACCCCGCCATGGCGGGGCAGGTTAGACGATCCCGCAATTTATTTCTGTATTAAAACATTTTTTAATACATTTTGCACCTATTTTCTGTTGGCAGATTTGAAAGACCAAAAAGCTGTTTACATAAATCTTCGATACTGCTTTTCTTTGCAAATACATGATCTTCTTCAGGATAAGTTACAAGAGTTACATTTTTATTTTTTTCTTTCAATAAATCATTTAATGTATAAGCCTGAGAAGGAAATATTGTATTATCGTTTTCACTTTGAGCAATAATTATTTTTTGATCTTTTAATCCATCGAGCCTACTTATTATAGAAGCTTTGGAATACAGAGAAGTATTTTTCTTTGATGGTAATCCTCCAAAATCTACATTAAAAATTGAAGTACGAAGTTTAGTTAAAAGAGTATTCCAATTTGTGACACCATTAATAGAGAGCACTCCAGAAATTTCTTTTGGATAAGCAACTAAAGTCCTTAGAGATAAATATCCACCATAACTATTTCCAGTTAAAAAAACTCCATCAATTTTGGCTTGTTTTTTTACAAACTTAATTGCCTCCATTACATTTGAAACATCACCCTTGCCGACATTTTTTACAATACTTCCGGCAAATTTTCTTCCATAACCATAGCTCCCAAGATAATCTAATTTCAAAACTATAGCTCTAGCATTTCTTGCTTCTTCCATCATAAAATCATAACCTGAATAACTTAAATATGAATTGTATCCAATGCTTGTTTGTCTGTATGGTCCACCATGAAGCCAAATGATTAATGGATAACTTTCTGTTTTAGAAAAATTATCAGGCTTCATCAATACTCCATAAATACTTCCAATTTTTACAGGTTCACCAGTTTTTTCTAGTAAAGTTTTTTGCGTTATTCCTGGAATATTTAATCTGTTTTTAGTTTTGTTTATTACATCATAAAAAATTAAATTTGTTTGATCACCAGAAATTTCCGGGTAAATTAAATATTTGTCAGTTTTTCGAAGGATACTAGTATGAGCAGAATTTTCTGCGATTTTAATTATTTTATTTATGCTTATCTTATATTCATATAAATCCCAATTATAAACTCCTGCTCTATTTGCTATGAAAAAGATAGTATCGTTGTCCCAAAAAACAAATTCACTTATAGAATATTTTCCAGTAAGTTGTTTTCCGCTTAGGCTTTTTCCTGAAAGTTTATTTGTATTTACTAAATAAAGCGAAGGAAAGCCATTTTTGTCATCCAAGTAAATAAATTTCTTTTCATCAGGAGAAAAATTAAACTCTCTAACTTGTTCTGTCAAAAGATCCCAATAGTATTCATAGCCAGAAGTTGAATAAGTTTTTTGTTTCTTGATATCAACTAGATTGAACGATCTTTTTTTACTACCGTTTGTTTTTGAACTGACATAATAAGCAAGGAAAGATTTGTTTTGAGAATAGGTAAGTCTTGATGCTCCAGTTTTTAATTTTGGGAGTTTTGGGCTAACAGTTTCTTCTTGGGGAACAGTTTCAATTTTAGTACTTTCTGTCGCGGAATCACAATTTAAACTAATTAAATCACATAGAAAATAGTTTTTATTTTCTGTGTCAGAATAATAAATGAGCATTTTGTTAACACTACTTTCAAATTTAGAAATTTTGGCGTAGTTCACAGCCATCACTGAAATAGGGGATAGTAACGAGAAAATTATTGAAAATAATATAATTTTTAAGACATTTTTCATCAATCTAATAATAGCATGGATATTTAACTCAAAACAAAAACTGCCCGAAGGCGGATTTGCAAAAAAGATCTTATTTTCCTTTCTTAAAAGGGTTTTTCCCAAGCATTATAGATAAACCCCAGAATATTATTGCTAGGACTATAATGAATTGGGCTATTGGCCATAAAAATCCTACCCAAAGGTTGATTAAGAAGATTTTTATTTCCTTCGAATATACCCCTACGAGTATCAATCCAAGGACAATCAATAAAAAAATTATAGTACCCCTTCTATTATCTCGGGTACCCCAGAAAACTCTATAGAACCAGCCCATGAGAATATCTTTTAATAAGTGAATAACTTATTTTCTGATTCAATTGTATCACAAAAACATTAAAAAGTCAACACAAGCACACCTATTTCTTTAAAAATTGAAGAAAATAGGTGTGCGGGTATACCAAAAACAGATGTTAAAAGCCTTATTTTATGGTATTATTTTTCTATGGAAAATGTTCACAGTAAACAATTCATACTTTATCAAATATTCTTTATTTTCATTTTACCGGTCGTTCTGCTTTATTTTAAGATAATTCCTGACGGTTTTAGAATCTTTGCATTAATGTTTTGTTGTTTAATGATTTATGGGATTATAAGGTATGAAAAATGGACACTAAAAGATCTTGGCCTCGCTGATGAAAGAGTCCACAAAGAAATAATCCCTTACATAATTGTTACTATAGGCGGATTACTACTGATATTATTTTTAGCTAAAATTTTTCATAAAAGTCCTCTTCAAGGGTTTGGCCCAAATATGAAACTTATTTTAACTTTCATTCCAATCAGCTTTTTACAAGAATTTGCCTTTAGGGGATTTTTAATGCCAATGTTAAAGAAGGTTTTTTCTGATACTGTGACTATTGTTTTACTTAACTCTGTTTTATTTACTCTTATGCACATTATTTATCCAGGAGCAGGGGTTGTTTTACCTCTGTCTTTTATAGCGGGTATTGGTTTTTCTTTAATGTATCACCATTATCCAAATTTGATTTTAATATCTATATCTCACTCTGTACTTAATTTTGTCGCAGTTTTGTTTGGATTTTTTTACATTCCACATATTTAAAAAGTAAAAAGTTCATAAAGTTCATAAAGTTCATAAAGTTCATAAAGTTCATAAAGTAAAAAGTAATCAAAAACATTTAAAATTCTATCTACGCTATCGCGTAGATTAAGAATACATGAAGAATCCCTTGACTGGGATTTTTTATTTTTTGTATAATACTCAGAATATTATAAGTTTCCGCTTTGAGCGGATCAGCCATAGGCTGAAATTTTAATTTAATTAAAATTTTTAAAATTATGTCAAAAATAAAAAATAAATTTTCTTCTATAAAAAACAAATTATTTAAATCAAAATCTTTATCTTTATCAAAAGTAAAAATTAATCCAGTAGCGAAAATTGCTGTCTTGTCGAGTCTGTTAACCTCTTTAATAATTGTGGGTTCTGCATCGTATCTAATATGGAATTATAAGGCAGAAATATTTAATCATCTAGCTCAATCTTATTTAAGTAAAAATAATGAAAACAATATTTTAGGAAGCAAGGAATCAAATATTACTAATTTAATAAACCCAATAATAAATTCTTCAGCAAATCAAAACTCATTCTCAATGGTTGATCTAGTAAAGAAGGTTAACCCTGCTGTTGTTTCAATAGAGATAATGCAAAATGTTCCTAAGTATGAAACTTCCTATAACAATCAAGGGCAGAATCCTTTTGGTGATTTTTTTGGTAATAATTTTTTTAATTTCTCATTTCCAACACAAAAACAAATTGGAACTGAATTGAAAAAAATTGGTGGTGGTTCTGGTTTTATTGTTTCATCAGATGGACTAATTGTTACAAATAAACATGTAGTAAATATTTCTAATGCTGTCTTTAATGTTTATACAACTGATGGTAAAAAACATGAAGCAAAAGTTCTTGCTAAAGATCCAGTTTTAGATATTGCTTTAATAAAAATTTCTGGATCTAGTTATTCATATTTAGAGCTTGGTGATTCAGATACTTTGGAGTTGGGGCAGGCTGTTGTTGCAATTGGGAATGCTCTTGCAGAATTTGACAATACGATTTCAACAGGAATTATATCTGGTCTTTCAAGATCAATCACTGCAGGGGATGGAATGGGTAGTACTGAATCATTAGATCATGTTATTCAAACTGATGCCGCTATTAATCCGGGAAATTCTGGTGGTCCACTTTTAAATCTCCAAGGGAAAGTTATTGGAGTGAATGTGGCAGTGGCACAGGGGTCTGAAAATATTGCTTTTGCTCTTCCAATAAATAGTATTAAATCGGCAATTCAATCCGTAAAGGAAACTGGTAAAATTACAAGACCCTATATTGGGGTTAGATATGTTTCAGTAACTTCTGAAATGAAAACTAAAAATAATTTATCTGTTGATTATGGGATTTTGGTTTCAAAAGGAGCAGGGGTCAATGAACTTGCTGTGATGCCTGGCTCACCAGCAGATAAAGCAGGGTTAGTAGAAAATGATATTATTCTTGAAATTAACGGACAGAAAATAACTTCTGGTCAGAATTTTTCGGCGATAATCAGGCAAGAAAAAATAGGGGACATTGTGAATTTAAAAGTTTTAAGTAAGGGTATAGAGAAAAATGTTTCAGTAAAATTAGAGGCGATGCCTTAAATTAATTAGTTAAAAAGCTCCAGTTGGAGCTTTTTAACTAAGCCCTTAATGCTATTGTATTAATATTAATTTTGATATAATTAAGTTATTACTTATTACTTATTAATTTAAAAAATCCTTGTCTTGACGGGATAAATTAAAATTATGAAAAAAATATTAGGTCTATTTATTCTCTTGTCGATAATATTTATTGCGACCCCAACAATAACTAGGGCGTACTCAATGGATGATTTATTTAATCAAATCTCAGAACTTAATCAAAAAGTTACAGATTTACAGAATCAACTATCAGCCTTGGTTTTAAACACTGTTACTAATACGACAAGCACTACCTCAAAAGTTGTTAATCCAACGCCAGTTCCAAGAGCTTGTGTTCCAACTACAACTCCTTGGATAAGAATCATTTCACCAAATAATGGAGGAGATTACTCATCAGGAGACATGATTACGGTGACTTGGGACAGTTGTAATGTTAATCAATTGGTTGGTATAACTCTCTTGAAATATCCAATTCCAAGTAGTACACAATTTTTCTTTGGGATAGTTAATAGTTCAATCGGTAGTCAGACAATCACAATACCTAACACAATCTGGGGTAATTACATTTTTAATATAAGTACTGCACCAGAAAGTTCACCAAGTGCCGAAGATTATTCAGATAATCCAATCACTTTAAATGCTCCAAAAACAACAACAAACACTGTTCCAGTAGTTACAACAATTCCAAAAGATCCATTATCAGATCCAAAACAAACAGTTAAAGAATTTAAATGGGTAAATTGTGTCATGAAATGTTTTGTTGATGGAGTACAGCAACAATGGAATCAATGCCAGGGTGTTTTTGAACCAGCAATACCATCTGACTGTAAAACACAAGTATCTCAAGTATCTCAATCAGGAACTCCTGTTTCAACTACAACAACACTTACTCTTGATATGCAAAGCAATGAGATAAAAAATTATCAAACCATATTACAGAGTGCTGGATTTTTCCCAAAATCTGTAACCCCCAATGGTTTTTATGGTCCAACGACCAAAGCTTCTATCATACAATTCCAAAAATATAATGGAATTTCTCAAAGTGGAAATATTGGGCCCAATACAAGAAAGGCATTGGATATTTTAATAGCAAATGGTGGAAATCTGGCATTAGCGAGAGTAGGGGTAAACAAATCGACGACAAGTAGCACTTCTTCAACTTCAAATCAAAAAATAGGGGACGGCGGTGAAGGTTCTGGCCACGAGGCTGTTTTTACTGATTCGGTAAAAAATATTTCTGTAACATCTGCCACTATTCAAGGTCATTATGCTGGTTATTTTATAGATTCAGGTACTAATTCTATTAAATTTGAATACAGCAAAAATTCAACTTTGAGCTCAGGTGTATTAACTACCCCTACAGTTTACTCAGAATATCCAGCCGATACTATTATTAAAGATATAACTGGTCTAACTTACAATACAACCTATTATTTCCGGTTTAAGGTTACACCTCCTTCTGGTTCGGGATTTTCAAATAAATATGGGGCAATAAAAAGTTTTAAAACTTTACCAAGAGATGGGGTTTGTGGAAGTGCTAATAATAAATCTTATGAACAAGCACCAACTCAGAATCTTTGCTTAGGAGGAATACCATCTTTTGTAACTGGGACTACCCAGTGGAATTGGTCTTGTTCTGGAACACTTGGCAGTAATGTTAAATCTTATTGTGCAGCGAAAAAAATAGAAGATTTTGACATCCCTTCTTCTGGAAATACATCAACTTATTACACTGTACCAATTGGAATATCAAAAATTGAATCTGTTGAAATTTGGGGTGCTGGAGGTGGTGGATCTGGTGGTAGTTATAATGAAGCCGGGGGATTTCCTTTTTATAGCACTGGAAAAGTTGGTAATGGTGGTGGAGGAGGTGGATCGGGTGAATATAAAAAATTAACCAATATTAGTGTTACACCAGGACAAATTTTTACAATGATTATTGGTAATGGTGGGACAGGAGGAGATACTTATAAAGAATCAAATAATACATCGAGTGGTTCAGGTTTAGTTGGTGGTTATTCAACAATTAAAATAAATAATGTAATTACTAAAGCTGAAGCTGGAGGAGGATCAACTAGAAGAAATGGTGGTTTTAGTTATGGTACCGTAGCAGAACAAGGTGGTTTAGGAATAGGAAATTCAACCAACTCTCGCGGTGGTAAAGGTGGAAATGGTGGAGATATTTATAGGACATCTGGTGGAACAGGAGGAATAGGTGGTTACTCAACTTCTTCGTATTATTTAAATGGAATAGATGGTGCATATGGAGCAGGTGGTGGTGGAGGAGGAGGATCATACAGATCAACAACTAGTAATCCAAGTACAGGAGGGCACGGTGGTAAAGGTGGAAATGGAAGGATTATAATAACTTATCCTTTTACACCAACAAGTGTAATAGGTTCCCGTAATTCAAATAGTGCAAATCAATAATAAAAAACAATATAAAAATCCCCACTTTTTGTGGGGATTTTTATATTGTTTTTTATTTACTTATTGATAAAATTAATTTATGATATAATATGTATGTAAAGATTATTATGATTAGATTTATTAAAAAACTGGCTATAGGTTTAATAATTTCCCTAATGATTTTAGGGGTGACTACTTCTTTTACTCAAGCACAGTCACTTTCTACTTATGATTTCTCTAAAACTTTAAAATATGGTGTAAGTGGGCCTGATGTTAAGCAACTTCAAAAAATTCTTAACTCAAATCCTTTAACTCAAATTTCTACAACAGGACTTGGTTCTCCTGGACTTGAAACCAGTTACTTTGGAACAAAAACTAAGGTTGCTACTCAGAAATGGCAACAGCTCAATAATCTTCCTGTTGATGGTATAGTTGGTTCTAAATCAATAGCTATTTTAGAAGTTACTACACTACCAATTACTTCTCCTAGTACAAATAATTCAGTAGTTGATATAAATACAACCTCTAAGGTTGCTACATTACCCATTGAAGTTCCTACTCCAATAACAACAGACCCAACCTCAAGTACTTTAACTGAAGGGTTAACTGCACTTTCAAACACTGGGATGCCATCAATTGTTTCTCTTAGTTCTATTACTTCAATACTTGGCATAAATGCAATATCAGAAGCTCTTACAGTATTATCTACTGACACATCATTTTCCGTTAATTCTTCTCTTACAGAATGTTTACCGGAAACATCTCCTTTCATAGAGATTATTTCACCAAACGGTGGGGAGATTTTTAATCACAGTAGTAATGTTACAGTAAGATGGGTAACTTGTAATTATAATTCTCCAACAGTTAATATTGTTTTAACTTACAATGCGAACAGTACTCTTGAACCTAATAATATAACTAAAGCATGTACATTAGCATTAGATACTCCAAACGACGGTACAGAGATTGTTAATTTTAATCAACCTTGTGATTGTCTTGGCGATTTCAATAATCCAGATAATGTTATGCAACCAGGAAATAATTATAAGATGTATGTAACAAGTGGGGGGACATATCCGTCTGCTTCATTTTCTGATAAATCTGATAATCTTTTTACTATAGATAATAATCTAACTCTTGAAGAAAAAGATTTAATTTTAAAACAACAAATAACAGAATTCGAACAAATATTAGCTCTTGAGCATGCTCAAACTGGTTCTTATTGTAATTTAGTACCAGACAGTTATTATGACCTTCCTCCTTTGAATTGTGATCAGGCTGGGATCTTTTTGGGTAATTATTCAATCCAAGCAAAAGCCATATGTCATATTATTTGGGAAAATGTTAAAAAAGTTGGTCAAGGGGTTTCTATCTATCTGTCTTCAGATTATTATCATTATGATTGTCAAAATAAATATTCAATAGCGGTATGGTTAAATAATGGTAATTGGTATTGTAAGAGTAAAGATAAAACAAGTGAAACTTTTAGTGCAGATTATGATTGGGATCAACCAGGGTGCATGGGGAACCCTTAGTAATTTTAGTAAATGAAAATTTAAAAAATCCGCTGTTTAGCGGATTTTTTAAAGTGAATTTTTTAGGAATTCTTCAAGTTCTTTCTTTTCAATTTTTCTCAACTGTCCTGTTTTTAAATTCCCTAATTTTATATTCATTACTCTCTCTCGTATTAAATCTTTTACATCATAATTTAAAGATCTGCACATTCTTCTGATTTGTCTATTTTTTCCTTCAGTTAAAATTATCTCAAAAGAATCTTTCTCTACTCTTCTCACTTTACATTTTAAGGTTGTTTCTTTTCCCATTCTAACTCCGTCCCGCATTTGTCTCATAAAAATATCTGTTATTGGTTTATTTACTTTTACTAAATATTCTTTTTCATGATAGAATTTTGGATTTAAAATTTTATCTGTGATTCTTCCGTCGTTTGTTAATATAATTAGACCCCTTGAGTCTTTATCTAATCTTCCAATAGGGAAGATTTTCTCTTTTGTTTTAATGGAGTTTAAAATACTTTTTTCTCCAATTTGAGGATTATTTGTGACTATATTAATGGGTTTGTTATAAGCATAATAGACATATGATTCTTTTTGCTCTTGTCTCAAAAATTCAACTTTATCTTTTTCAAAAACCTTATCACCAAGATTGGCAATTTTTCCGTTTATTTTTATCAATCCTTTTTTGATAAGTTCATCACCACCTCGTCTTGTGGAATATTTTTTTATTGCCAAGTAATGATTTATTCGAATGGGGTATTTTTCTTTCATTTTTTATTTTGTGTCTACTATTGTAGCAGAAGAATAAATTCCAAGCGTCATTATTATTCCTAAGATTAGAAATAAATATTGAAACGGAAGTATTTGTAAAATAAGAGTAGCACAAATAGGAGCGATTATATAAGCTATGGGTAAAATACTCCTAAAGAAGCTTATAATATTAGCGTCCCTACTTTTTGTTTGTTTGAAAAAATAAGTTTCAGACATTACTTCAATAATTGCTGCTCCTGTTCTTGTGAGTAAAAGAATAACAGCCCAGCCTATTAAACTAAGGTCTTTTAAAAAGAAGATTGAAGCTGTGCTAGTACTAATTATTATAAAACCAAGAATTAACATTTCTTTCTCACCTAATTTTTTATCAGCTAATTTCCCAAGAGGGTATTGCAAGATAGGGAAAGGTAATAACATAATGGTAAACATTAATCCAATATTTTCCCAACTAAAACCAAGATATTCATTTAGATAGATTGGTGTAAAGAGAACCATCCATGCATAGAAAAATTGAAGTAAGAGATACGAAAGAAATATTTTATAAATGTTTTGATGCCAAAAAATTTCTTTCAATGTATTTTTAATTGAAATTTTTTGATAGTGCGGGTCTTTAAAATTTCTTAATCTGAAGGAATATGTAATAAATAAAAAGAACATAATTATTGCAGAGCTTAAATATATTCCTTGATAACCAAATTTATCAGCCAAAAATCCAGTTAGAAGTGGAACAAAAATCCAACCTAAATTTGTTACAGTTAAAAGCAATCCACGAATTGTCCCGACTGTTTTTTGTTTTGATGCACTTTCTATAAAGATGTCTCCTGAGAAAAAAATAAATGTATTTAAGGCTATATAAATCATAAACAACACAATGGCTAAATACCACTCTTTAAAAAACGATAAACCTAAAAGCGAAATAGCACTTAGTAAAATAAAAGTAGTCATGACTTTGTACGCCCCAAACTTATTTAAAAGCTTAGGTGTTTGAGTCAACATTATTATTACTAGGAAATATATAAAGGCATAAATTAGACCTATGAAGTCTTCATTAATTTTTGAAATCAGAAAACTTGAGTTTATATATGAAGTAAGGGCAACCCCAATAGAAAAAAGAAAACTACCAACATAAAGTGTTTTTAAGAATTTTTTATTTTCCATCCCAGTATTGAAATTTTACTTTTTGATTTTTAATTTTATTCGACATTTTTATCAATATTTTGTATTTTTAATTTTATTGAATTCTCTAAAAATTTAATACGGGACAAGTTCCTTAAACATTTAAAACCACAGGAATAACAAGTGGTCTTTTTGCGGTTTTTTGATAAAGAAACTTTGAGAGGTTGTCACTTAAATTATTTTTTATGAAGTCAAAATTAATTGGGTTCATTCCACTCGTTCCTTCTTCTACTGTTTTTTTAATTATATTTCTTGATTGTCTTAATAATTCTTGAGATTCTTTTAAATAAACGAATCCTCTTGAAATAATGTCTGGGGATTTTTTTAGTTTTCCTGTTGATGAATCTATTGTTGCAATAACAACAAACATTCCATCTTGAGCAAGCATTACTCTATCTCTTATAACTACATCCTGATCATCGGAAACTGATATTCCATCAACTATCATAGGGGAGGCTGGGGCTTTTTCTTTCCTAGCACTTATTTTTTGTCCGTCAGCAGAAATTTCGATTATTGAACCATTGTCAGGGACAACAATATTTTCTTCTGACATACCAAGTTCCATAGCTAATTCCTTGTGTAAAACCAAGCGATAATGATTGCCGTGAATTGGTATAAAAAATTTTGGATGGGTTTTTTTATGTAGCCATTTCACATCTTCTTGGTTACCATGTCCTGTTGCGTGAACAAAATCTTCACCAGCTGTTCTGTAACTTATAACCCTAACACCTTGTCTTGATAATCCATCTCGCATTTTTACTACAGCCATCTCATTCCCTGGAACAATAGAAGCCGAAAGTATAATAGTGTCACCTTTGTGGAGTGAAAATTTTGTATTTGATTTATTGGCAGCACGATTTAAAGCAGCAAATTCCTCACCCTGAGCACCTGTCATTAAAACAACAATTCTATTTGGTGGGTAATTATCAACTTCATTTATTGAAATTATTGTATCTTTTTTAGGGGACAAAAACCCCGCTTCTATAGCCACTTCAATATTTGTTTTCATAGATCTTCCATCAATGGCAATTTTTTTACCAAGCATTTCTGCAACTTTTACAATATGAGCAAGGCGGGTAATGTGAGAAGAAAAGGCAGCAATAATTATTCTACCAGGAATTTTTTTGATTAAGTTTTCAAGTCCTTGGTGGACTTTAATTTCTGGAAGTGAAAAACCCTCATTTTCAATATTAGTAGAATCTGTCATAAGAAGAAGAACTTTGGCATCATCAAAAATTGAATATTCTTTTTCTTCTTCCTCTGATACTATTCCATCAACTTGATCTAATTTATAGTCTCCAGGATTTATAATCCAGCCATTTTGGGTTTCAACAATAATACCAAGTGAGTCAGGTATTGTGTGAGTTACTCCAAAAAATCTAACTTTGATTTTTCCACACATAACGATTCCATCTTTTTCAACTACCTCGGTCTTTAATGTTGGCAGGTGCGGAAATTCAGCCTGACGTTTTTTCATCATTAATATTGATAAATTTCTAGAATAAACTGTTGGATTACCAATACGAGATAAAACAAGAGGAACTCCTCCTATATGGTCTAGGTGTCCGTGAGTTATAAACAATGCACGAATTTTATCCTTTCTTTCTTCTAAGTAAGTTGTGTTTGGAATAACATAATCAACTCCTGGTGTATCTTCATTTGAAAAGTGCATTCCAGCATCAATTATTATTATATCGTTGCCAATCTCAATAGCAGTCATATTTTTTCCAATTTCTTCGACTCCTCCAAGTGGGATTATTCTTACAACCCCTTCTTCTGGTGGAGGAATATTTTTTGAAGTTTTTTCAGTATTTCTTGTTATAATACTTGGCATTTTCCTAGGGAAGCCCCTTCCTTTTTTTTGATTTTTTCCCTTGTTGTTATGAGAAAAATTAGTTGTTTTGTGTACAACATTTTTATTTTGAACTTTTTGTTCATTACCTCTGCTTTTTTGGTGGTCTGTTTTTTTATGTGAAGAATTATTTACTATATCAAAAACAGTCATTCCTTTATTTTTCTTTTGCATATTTTTTAATTTTATTATTTTATTTAACGAAAATATTCCAAACTTTTTCAGTGTTTGTATACCAACTATAGATATTAGAAAATCTATCCGAAGGATTTATTAGGTGGTCTATATTAAGTCCTTCTAATTTTTTAGAAACTATATAAATAAAATCAGGTGAATAGATAAAAACAGCTGGGGCATCTTTTTTCAACTCTTCTTCAACTTGATTATATTTTTCAAACATATCAGTTCTATTTTTTGTATTTATCGCATCTTCTAAAATTTTATCAACTTTTGAATTAGCATATCCTGTAATGTTTAGACCAGGGTCGTCTCTTTGTGATGAATGCCAGAAAGCAAACAAATCTGATTGATGATTTATTATTTGTCCAAAAAATAAAGATTCAAATTTTCTTGGTCTTATAACATCTTGGTTTAAATTTCCTATTTCAAAAACCTTAACTTCAACAGAGATTCCAATTTCAGCTAAATTTTCCTTTATTAGGTCAGTTGCTTTTTTAAGTTCTGGTGCATCAGAAGTAGAAATAGAAAACAGAAGTTTCTTTATTTCTTTTTTCTTCTTATTAATTATTTGTTTTTCCATTATTCCATCACCACCTAATTTCCATCCATCTTTTGTTAAGATGTCTATTGCTTGCTTTACTGATTCCTCTCTATTTAATTCGTTTTTATTTTCTGATTCTGAATAATCTGTCATTTGACGTGGAACAGGTCCATCAATCGAAATACCGTATCCATAAAGAACTTCTTGTATTATTCTATTTTTGTCGATTCCTTTATCTATTGCTTTTATTATATTCTTATCGGCAAATAGGGGAGCTTCTGTTTGATTAAAGAATAAACCGAAAATTCTTGGTAAAACCGTTGTTTCTATTCTATAATTATCTTTATTTTCATTTGCTTTTTCAGGACTTATTGCGCTAATGTTTTTTATTTGCCCACTGTTTAATGCTTTTATTAGATCTTTTTCATTGGAATAAAAACTTAAAACTATTTTTGGGATAAATGGTTCTCCTAGAGCAAATTTTTTGAAAGAAGTAAGAGAATAAGAATCGATTAGTCCTGAAGATTTTTTACTTACTTTTTTTATTTCATATGGACCGGTCCCAATTGCATTTATATTAAAATCACTAAAACTAAATTGTTCTGGTGTAATATTTTTCCAAATGTGTGATGGCAATATTCCTATAGTTGTATTTTCTAGAAAAGCAGAATATGGTTGCTTTAAAATAAATTTGATAGTTTTATCATCAACTTTCTCTACCTCAACTCCCTCCCAACTTGCCCTTTTTGGACTTTTTAAATTGGAATCTTTTATCTTGTTTATAGTAAACAGGATATCGTCAGCCGTTACGGGTTTGTTATCGTGGAAATATATTTTATCTTTAAGTGTGAAAGTATAAATTAAGCTGTCTTTTGATACCTCATATTTTTCAGCCAAATCTTCTGCAATATCTCCGTTTGGCATTTTTCTCATAAGTCCTGAATAAATCAATGTTGTTAAATCTTTGTCGGTGTCTGAAATAGCAAGTACTGGGTTTACAAATCTAGGTGTTCCTAAAATTCCTTCTGATATAGATCCTCCTGTTGTTGGAACTTCAACCATAAAATATTGGTTAAGTCTATTTAATAAGATTAAACTAGAAACAAGAAGACCCAAAGTAATAAAAGAGAAAATTAATTTTTCCTTTGTTGAAAATGTATCTATTGATTTTTTTAATTCACTCTTAGTTGGAATTTTAAATTCCTTAAAGAATCTTTTAATTTTTTGCATAAAAAGTAAGGAGAAAGTTGTTCTTATTTAATTAGAACAGCCAAGAAAGCTGAAACAGCGAAGAGAATACCAACTACGATTGTTGTATAGAAAAGAACCTTTTCAAAACCGCGTTTTGTATGGTATGTTGTTTCGCTTCCTCCCCCAAAGGCGCCACCTAGACCAGCGTCAGATTGCTGTAGAAGCACTACTATTATAAGTATTATTGATAATACTATTTGTACCCAAGGTAAAATACTAGCCATATAATGTATTGAAACCATTATTACAGATTTACTATAAAAAAGCAACTTTTTATTTAAGCACTATTTTATTGTTAATATTGATATATTTATTCAAGGTTATTATTCTGTTTTTCAAATAGTTATTCATTAATAACAAGGTGGTCTTTTTTGTTATTGTAAAATTTTATATAATAAACAAACAAAATAATTTATGAAATCTAAATTTATAAAAGTTTTAATTATTTTTATATTTTTTTCTTTTATATTCATTCCCTTATTTAAAACAGGAGCAGTGATAGGTTTGTCTAAAAATATTTCAAAAACCAAATTATATAAAGTTGCCATAATACTTATTAATTTTTCTAATACTACTATAACTAATAATTCAGCCAGTATAATAAGAGAAAAAATGTATGATGTTAGTGTGAATAATTATGAAAGTGTGGCAGGTTTTATTTATGAGGCAACATACGGAAGATTTCAAATTACAGGCAAGAATAGTATTAATGGCAGTCAAGATATTTATGGTTGGTATACAATTCCAGATCAAAATATTAATTGCCCTAGTCATCATTTGGATTGGATTGATGAAGGGAGAAATCATGCTATTTTAGATGGGTTTAACGAAAATGGTTATGATACTGTCTACTATGTTTTTAATGGAGCAATAGATTGTGGATGGGAAGGATATGCAATAGGGGGAAACAAGGCAGTATCGGCAAATTTTTGGAGTGCTAATATTGTTCATGAACTTGGCCACAATATGGGGATTGAACATGCTAATTCATATAGGTGTACCAATTCACTCGGAAATTTTGTTCCATATAATTTGGATCATGTAAATTGTCAAGATATTAATTATGGAGATCCATTTGATATTATGGGAACTAATTGGTTGCATTATAGTGTAAATAATAAATTAAAACTTGGAGTTGTTCCAATGAATAAAATTTTAAATATTACCACTCAAAGTAATGGTCAGTATGATATTTATCCGCAAGAAAATATTATTAATGGAGTTAATTTAATCAAAGTTTACACAGAAGGGGATTTTTATTTTACTTTAGAATTTAGAAGACCTTATGGGGTTTGGGATAATTTTTTAAATTCTGATTTTGTAGTAAATGGAATATCTATAAGACAAAACAATAGGCTTATTGATATGCATCCACTAACCTCCATCTTTGATGATGCACCTCTTGCGATTGGAGAATCTTATTTTGATCAACTTTCAGGGCGTACAATACAACTTTTATCTGTTAATACAAACAAAGCAATTATTTCTATTTCAGCCCTAGATCAAATAAATGGAGTTTGTAGAAGACATGGCCCAAAATTAGAAAATTATTCCTCTTTTAATAATGGATCGATTATTAGTTTCAAAATTAGAAATCAGGACAGTATTGCTTGTAGTTCGTCAGTTTTTAATATTCCGGTTTCCGTGACTATAACAGGAAACGATGAAGAAGATTATGTTGAAGTTGACCAATCCGTTTTACTGTCTCCTGGAGAATCTATGCAATTTCAGACAAATATTTTACCAGGGGAGTCACTTTCTTATGGTCTTTATAATCATTATCCTTGTAATATAATACAAAATATCACAGGGAACTGTGTTGGGCTTCCAATACACTATAATTATATGCCTCCAATTACCCAAAGCCCCTTATTTTTAAACTAGAATTAATCTATTGTTGAAAACCCTTGACTTGTGTTTTGGGTAGTATATAATAGGGAAACGTCTAATTTTATTAGTCGTTTTTAATTCTGTATTCTTTGACAAATAAAGAAGTTTTTAATTCTGTGCAAATTGTAAGTTTAAAAGATCAAAAGAAGATGTTATTTTTTCTTTTGTTCCGTTCTATTATTAAGCACTAGTATTTATTTATAAATGCTCTTGCTTTTAAATTAAATAGAGTTTGATCCTAGCTCAGGATGAACGCTGGCGGCGTGGATAAGGCATGCAAGTCGAACGGACTTTTCGTTTCTCGAGATGAGATTATATCAAATCAAAGGTCGCGAAAAAGTTAGTGGCGAACGAGGTAGTAACACGTGGGTACTTCCCCCTAAGTCGCGAATAATCCATCGAAAGGTGGACTAATACGCGATAGTCTCTTAGGAGTAAAGATTTATCGCTTAGGGAAAGGCCTGCGGAGTATCAGTTAGTTGGTAAGGTAATGGCTTACCAAGACTATGACGCTTAGGGGAGCTGAGAGGCTGACCCCCACCGATGGGACTGAGACACGGCCCATACATCTACGGATGGCTGCAGTCGAGAATCTTCCGCAATGGGCGAAAGCCTGACGGAGCGACGCCGCGTGACTGATGAAGCCCTTAGGGGCGTAAAGGTCTTTTATGAGGGAAGAAGTTTATTGACGGTACCTCAGGAATAAGGGGCTCCTAATCTCGTGCCAGCAGGAGCGGTAATACGAGAGCCCCGAGCGTTATCCGG
>Ga0172379_10001713_pt1 | contig 42353 bp, 38 predicted proteins | sample GrowelOW334metaG_FD_119756 | JGI IMG/M metagenome (GOLD analysis project Ga0172379, IMG submission 119756) | Groundwater microbial communities from an aquifer near a municipal landfill in Southern Ontario, Canada - Groundwater well OW334 metaG | ecosystem: Environmental > Aquatic > Deep... | reverse complement strand
TTAACAATTGGCCCTATCGTCTAGTGGTAGGACATATCCCTCTCACGGATAAAACAGGGGTTCGATCCCCCTTGGGGCTACTAAATATCAAAAACCCCGCCGACCGGCGAGGTTTTTGGTGTTGGCCCAAGGGGGATCGAACAGTGGAGGGGGTCGGGGAACCACGATTGGTTCCCCGTGTCGGAGTCCGCCAGCTGGCGGAATTCAGAACCGAGGGTTCGGAAAGCGCATCCGCCGCAGGCGGAGAGCAGTGAGACCCCCTTGGGGCTACAAACGAAGTGAGGAGACTCAAAGCGCGACAATTGCTTGTCGCGCGCGGGGAATTGAACGGCGGAGCGCGACGGCGCGAGCCGGTGGCTAGACCATTTTCAGCAGAAAATGAGTCGAGGCCGATCCCCCTTGGGACTACCAGTGCGAAACATTCGCGGGTGTTGGTCGTTGTACTTGTGATGGCCGCTTTCATCACCGCAATCACACCGTTCGTTGAGGCATACGGAGCGATCGGCGTTGGTCTCGTTGCGTTCCTCGAGGAGATCATTGCCCCGATCCCGTCCCTCTTCTCGCTCATGGCAGCGGGATTCTTCCTCATTCCGCAGCAGAGTGCGGCGCTCGTTGTTGTCTGGAAGTGTCTCGCGTACGTTGCGCTCCCTGCGGGTATCGGCCTCACCGCTGGTGCCTTCCTCGTTTATTCCGCGCTCTACTTCGGTGGCGAGCCGGTCGTACGCCGGTGGGGAAGGTGGGTTGGTCTCTCGTGGGACAAAGTGAAGCGCGCAGAAGAGCATCTCATCAAGGGTACCGCTGATGAATGGATACTCTTTGGGCTTCGGGTGGTCCCGTTCGTGCCGAACGTCGCTGTTTCTGCGGTGTGCGGTCTCTTCAAGTATCCACTTAAAACATTCCTCATTCTCACGTTCCTCGGCGGCGCCATGCGGGCATTCCTCATGGGGCTTGTCGGTTGGGCGCTCGGCGCGGCGTACGCAGAATACGCGAACGACCTCACGCGGATCGGCTCGATCGCTGCTTGGGTTTTCCTGGGTGTTGCGGCGGTTGCAATCGGCCTCTGGATACACCGAATGCGGAAAAAGCGGCATGGATAATGGGTATTTGGTACACAAACCGGCAAAAAGCCGGTTTGTATTATTCGTGCCCACATGGTACAATGAGACATACCATCAACGCCATTAATTCCGCATGGAATCTCGCCTTTTTGGGACTCCGTTCGGTGTAACGGTGTTTTCATTTTGTCCTCGGAATAAGAGAAAAAAGACCCATGGCAGAGAAAAGCAAGCAACCATCATCTTCATATAGCGCAAAGGACATCTACGTCCTTGAAGGGCTCGAGCCGGTACGAATGCGGCCGGGCATGTACATCGGCTCGACCGGTGTCGATGGGTTGCACCACCTCATCTGGGAGGTTGTCGACAACTCGATTGACGAGGCCATGGCGGGGTACGCGAAGCATATTTCCGTCGAGCTCTTGAAAGAGAACAGGGTCCGCGTTGTCGATGACGGGCGGGGTATTCCGGTAGACATCCATCCGAAGACGAAGAAGTCAGCGCTCGAAACAGCGCTCTGTACGCTCCATGCTGGTGGTAAGTTCGGTGGCGATTCGTATAAGGTCTCGGGTGGTCTCCACGGTGTCGGCGTCTCTGTCGTGAACGCGCTCTCGACCGAACTGAAGGCCGAGGTGCTGAAGGACGGGGGCTCGTATGTGCAGGAATACAAACGCGGCGTTCCGAAGTACGTAGTGAAGAAGGTCGGTGCCTCGAAACGCACCGGAACGACGATCACATTCCAGCCGGACTCGACAATATTCCCGAAGGTTGAGTTCGACAGCAAGAAGATACTCGACCACCTCCGCCAGCAGGCGTACCTCACCCGTGGCGTTCGTATCGATTTTGTCGACGCACGAGAAGAGGTGCCGGTATCCCATGGGTTCTACTTCGAGGGAGGATTGAAGTCGTTCATCTGGTACATGCTCGGTGACGAGAAGCCGCTCCACGACCACCCCTTCTACGTACAGAAGGAATCCGAATCGATCGACGTCGAGGCGACCTTCCTGTACGTGAACGAGGTCGAGACCGAGGAGATGAGCTTCGCGAATAATATCTACACGCCTGATGGTGGTATGCACCTCACTGGGTTCCGCTCGGCGCTCACGCGAACGTTGAACGATTTCGCGCGCAAAGAAGGATACCTAAAGGAGAGCGAGGAGAACCTGACCGGCGACGATATTCGCGAAGGGCTCATCGCGGCCATCTCGATAAAGATCCCATCGCCCCAGTTCGAGGGGCAGACAAAAGCGCGACTCGGGAATCCCGAGGCTCGACCTGCAGTCGAGTCGATCGTCGCCGAAGCCCTGAAGGAGTTCATGGAACAGTACGGGGCCGACGCGCGGCGCATCATCGAGAAGAACCTCCTCGCAGCGAAAGCGCGGAAGGCCGCGAAGGCCGCGAAAGATACCGTGCTTCGGAAGGGGATGCTCGAAGGGCTCACGCTTCCCGGGAAACTCGCGGATTGCAGTTCGCGCAACGCCGAAGACTCGGAGATATTCATCGTCGAGGGTGACTCCGCGGGAGGTTCCGCGAAGCAAGGGAGGGATCGCCGATTCCAGGCCATTTTGCCGCTCCGCGGAAAGATCCTGAACGTCGAGAAATCCCGCATCGACAAGATGCTCGTGAACAAGGAGATCCGCTCGCTCGTCGTCGCTTTGGGGACCGCGATATCGGACAATTTCGACATCACGAAGCTTCGGTACCATAAGATAATCATCATGACCGATGCCGACGTCGATGGCGCTCACATTCGGACACTCCTCCTCACCCTTTTCTACCGCTACTTCGTGAAGCTCATCGAGAATGGACACCTCTGCATCGCCCAGCCACCGCTCTACCGGGTCCAGCGAGGAAAGGAGGCGCACTATGCATATTCGGAAAAAGAGCGGGATGCGTACCTGAAGAAGATGGAAGGCGCGACCATCCAGCGCTACAAGGGTCTCGGAGAGATGAACCCCTCGCAGCTCTGGGAAACGACCATGGACCCATCGACGCGGCTCCTCTTGCGCGTCGGTATCGATGATGCCGTCGAGGCGGATCGCCTGTTCGACGTTTTGATGGGCGAATCAGTCGAGCCGCGGAAGAACTTCATACAGGCACATGCGATGAGCGTGAAGAACTTGGATGTCTAGAGCGGGCATTGCATGAATCAGGGACCAATGGTATAGTGCGAAGCATTACGATATGGCAATCATCGAATCAACAAAGAAGTTCCTCGAGGAATCAAAGCACGAACTGAAGCGCGTGAATTGGCCTGACCGAAAGACGACCGTGCGATACACGGTGTTCGTCATCGGGCTCTCGCTTGCACTCGCCATCTTCCTTGGCGTCATCGATTTCGCGTTCCTCACCGTGCTCAAGTCGACCATCCTCTAATTTCATGGCTGACACGAAGAAAAAGATAACGCAGGTCCACGAGCGTCGCTGGTACGCTGTGCACACGTACTCCGGGTACGAGGATGCGGTTGAGCGCTACCTGAAACAGCGCGTCGAATCACTCCTCATGACCGACAAGATCTTCAACGTGGTCGTGCCGAAAGAGGTGAAGGTGCGCATCAAGAACGGGAAGCGTCAGACCATCGAAGAGAAGATCTACCCCGGATACGTTCTCGTCGAGATGATCATGGACCACGATTCATGGTCGGTCGTACGGAACACGCCGCGGGTCACCGGGTTCGTTGGCGCGGACGCCGCAACCCCGACGCCGCTCTCGAAGGAGGAGATCGACGGACTTATGGCGCGGATGGGAGGAGAAGAGACGCGATTCAAAGTCGATCTGAAGGTCGATGAGCTTGTGAAGATAACCGACGGCCCGTTCAAGGACCAAGAGGGGAAGGTTTCGGAGGTGGACGAGGAGCATGGGAAGGTAAAGGTGCTCGTTCCCATCTTCGGCCGCGACACGCTCGTCGAACTTGATTCTTTGCAGGTACAGAAGGTATAACTAAACCATGGCAAAAGCGATAAAAACGACACTGAAACTCCAGATACCCGCCGGAGCAGCGAACCCAGCTCCGCCTATCGGACCAGCACTTGGTCAGCATGGCGTGAACATTGCGCAGTTCTGCCAGCAATTCAACGAAGCGACGAAAGAGATGAAAGGCGACGTCATCCCGGCCGAGATAACCATCTACGAGGACCGGAGCTTCTCGTTCGTCCTGAAGACCCCGCCCGCATCGGCGCTCCTCAAGAAAGCGGCTGGTATCGAGAAGGGTTCTGCAGTACCGAACACAACGAAAGTTGGGAAGGTAACAAAAGCTCAACTCCGTGATATCGCGGAAAAGAAGATGGTCGACCTGAACGCCCACGACGTCGAAGCGGCAATGAAGGTCATCGAAGGAAGCGCGAAGAACATGGGAATCGAAGTCGTAGACTAGATTCCCATGTTCTTGGGGGGATGGTCGAAGGGGGCACCGTTCGTGCCCCCTTTGTGTAGGAGATTATTCAGAACCGTGGGTTTTGAAGGAGGTCGCCCAAGCGACCGACGGAACATCGGGAATCGACATTGTCGATTAGCATATTCCTTTCTCCCACCACACAAAAACCCCCGATTATCGGGGGTGTAGTTTTTCGTTGACCTGAATGAGCACTGTATTGAAGACCGCGTCTTCCGAGAGGTTCGTGGTGTCCACGACCACCTCGAACCCGTTGTGGCCCATGTGGTCCTCGATCCCGTAGAGCTTTCGGTACCGTTCACGCTCGACCGCGACCCGCGCTTCACTGCGGAGGACTACCTCCGGTATCGTTCTCCCTGCGTTCTCGGGACGGACGAGTTGGCGTCGCGCTCCTTCGGGGGGAGCAACATCAAGGAATACCCTAATGGTTGGTACCTCGGGGGCAAGGAACGGGGCAATGCGTCCCTCGACGATGATATCGTTCTCTGTACGAAGGCGTCGTTTCTGTTCGTCGTCTATCGCGATATCGACCTCCGGGGTGCTGCCGATCGATGCATAGTACTCCTCGATAGGCATACCGCGTTTCCGCGCCTCTTCTTTGTGGATGCCGCCCGCATAGTAGTGGGTGTAGCCGAGCAGTTTCGCGAGTCGTCGCGAGAGCGTCGTTTTTCCGGAGCCACATGCTCCAGACACCGTGATCCGCGCCATGGGTCCTCCTCGATTTTTTCGGTTCTTCGTGTAGTATAAAAGCATGACAGGGGATCGCAAGTACATCCTGACCGTTGGCCTCGAGGTCCACGCGAACGTGAAGACGCGAACGAAGATGTTCTGCGGCTGTTTGAACGACCTGGATGAACGGGAACCGAATAAGAACACCTGTCCGATCTGCTTGGCGCACCCAGGCGTCCTCCCGACGATGAATGAAGAGGCGGTACGGAAGGTCATTCAATTCGGTTGTGCGGTCCATGGCGTCATCGCAAAGGATTCCTGGTTCGACCGGAAGAGCTACTTCTATCCGGACCTTCCCAAGGGCTACCAGATATCCCAGTACGACCATCCGCTCGTCGAGGGCGGGGAGATACGTGGCGTCCGTCTCACACGCGTCCACCTCGAAGAGGATGCCGGGCGGCTCCAGCACTCGGATGATGGGTCGACGCTTGTCGACTTCAACCGTGCGGGCGTTCCGCTCATGGAACTCGTGACGGAGCCCGATATTACGACCGCCGACCAGGCCGTTGCGTTCGCGCAGGAACTCCAGCTCATCCTGAAGTACCTTGACGTTTCGGATGCAGATATGGAGAAAGGGCAGATGCGCGTCGAGGCGAATATTTCTATTCGTCCGGACGAGAGCTTGGGCCTAGACCAATCCGAAGGATTGGTCGGCCGAACAGGATTGCAGAGCAAGCCTGTTCTAGGCGTGAAGGTGGAAGTAAAGAACATCAACTCATTCAAAGCGGTTGCGGGCGCCATTGAATACGAGGTGAAGCGTCAGTCGAAGCTCCTCGATGAAGGGAAGCCAGTCGTTCAGGAAACGCGCGGATGGAATGACGTAAAGAATATCACCGAGAGCCAGCGCTCAAAGGAATCGGCACACGATTACCGCTATTTCCCGGAGCCGGACCTTCCGCCACTCGACCTTCGTTCGCTCGACCTCGAGGATATCAAGCGCCACCTCCCGGAGCTTCCGGACGCGAAGCGAGAACGGTTCGCGACCCAGTTCGGACTGAATGTATCCCAGATCGAGTGGCTCGTCGGCGACAAATCCGTTGCGGCGTATTTCGAAGCTGCAGCGAGCGAGCTCAAGGAACGGGTGCCGGGAGTTGCGTACCAGACGCTCGCGAATTACTTCACGAGTGACCTCCGAGGCCTTCTGAAGACCGCGGGTATCCATATCACCGAGGTAAAAGTACCACCGGAGCATTTCGCGCACTTTATTGCGCTCGTCGAGGACGGCACACTTTCGAGCCGCCTGGCAAAGGACCTCTTGGCACAGATGGTTGCGACGGGCGAGGACCCGGAAACCCTCATGCAGAAGAGCGGCGTGAAGGTCATGAGTGATACGAGCGAACTTGGGGCGGTCGTCGATGCTATCATCGCCGCGAACCCGAAGGTGGTCGAGGACTACCGGAAGGGGAAGGGGAATGCACTCCAGTTCTTGATCGGTCAGGGTATGGCGAGAACGAAGGGGCAAGCCGATCCAGCAGTTCTGCAGAAGATCTTCGCGGAAAAGCTCGGTTGAGTGCATCGTGCTTCTTTGGTACACTGGAACCAGCACCTGAGGGAGTGGTGGTCTCTGAATGTCAGACCCTCGCAGGGCAACCACCTCCGCGGTGGGAGTATGCCCGTGTGGCCGCAAGCACCTTCCCATGCATGGTCGGTGAACTGTTCGTTCTCGGTTTGCTGAGGCCTCACTGACACCTATTTCAGAGTAGGGCACAGTTGGCAAAAAATATCTTCGTGCCTAGGAACATCCCCGCCGGCAACGGCGGGGTTTTTTATTCCTTTGACAGGTCTCTAAAATTAATATACTGTATTCCCAGCTCATACACATACACAACAGGAGGTTTGGTGAAAATATTCCACGCAGTCCTCATTTCTCTTTTCTTCATACTTTCCAATTCGGGGCCGGCATTCGCACAGCTCCCACTTGGGACGCCCATTGTCGATTATCCGCGCGACTTCGTTGTCTTCACGGTCCCACAGAATGGACAGATAACTTTTCTATGGGGGGCTGTGACGAATGCCACTCGGTACGATATCGAGGTCGAGCGTCGTGTCGGCACGACGTGGGCGGTCACGGAGACCGGCTTGAGGACCACGGTAAACCGACTCAACATTTTCACGCTCGTTCCGGAGTATCTCCATCGGTGGCGGGTGCGCGCTTCGAATTCGTCGCAGGTCAGTCTGTGGTCCAGTTATGCGACATTTCGCCCGACGCATATGACCGCAGGCGTATCATCGTTCACTGCGTACTACGATCAGGTGACGAAGAAGGTCAAGGTCGACTGGTTCACCGATTGGGAATACCAGAATGCAGCGTTCTGGCTTCAACGAAAGAAATCGACCGATACGGCATTCGCGAACGTAACGGCCTTCCGCGGGTATGGCACAACGAAGACCTGGAACCGATACACGTTCTACGATTCGACGGTGACCTCCGGGACATGGTACTACCGACTCGTCCAACAGGAAGAGAGTGGGGAAACTCATGTATCGTGGGTCATCTCGACCGTCGTTGATCTCTCTACGGATGTTCGGGTGGAGATGAACGGGATCCCCAACGAATTCTCTCTTTCCCAGAACTATCCGAACCCCTTCAATCCGACGACGACCATCTCCTACGGCCTGCCGGCAGAGGCACCGGTCTCCATCGTTCTCTACAGTACGTTGGGAGCGGAGGTGCTCCGGTACGACCTCGGCGTGCAGCCCCCCGGCATGCACGCCTTCACCCTGGATGCCTCGATCCTGCCCTCCGGCACGTACCTCTACCGTCTCGAAGCGGGACGCTCCGTGGACGTGAAGAAGATGGTGCTCCTTCGGTGATGTGACGCAGTACAGAACAACCCCCACACATGTGGGGGTTTTATTTTCTGCCTCGATTGGTATACTTTCCTGTAGCACCGCTCGCAAAGCGGAGGGGAAACGGAGATGCGTTCTCGCATTATCTGCCCGGAGAGAGATTACCGGGCCAACCTCCAGAGTGCAGAGGCGCTTCATGAACGCAACACGCCGAGAGAGTTCTTGCCGAAGGTGACGATGAGGTACGGCAAGGCTACCAACATGAGCCGTGCGACGATATATGTCGCACGGTTTTTATTTCATGAAACGCTGCACAAGCCGGTATGCGCGCTTTGGGTCGGTGACCCAGTGGATACGCTCGTCGCGACGGAACCACGTCATCTGGCGTTTCGCGTAGGCAACAATATCGCGGATGAGGTCATCGATCATCTGCTCGCGTGTCACCTTCCCTTCGAGGAACCGCGCGACATGCCGATACTCGAGACCGAACCCCTCGAGGCGTTTCCAGGAAACGTGCTCTCTGTCGTGGAGTCGGCGTATCTCGGAGACCATTCCAGCCCGAAGCCGGCGCATGAGGCGCGCTCGGATGAGTTCGTGGAGACGTGGTGTTGGCCGCTGTATCCCGATGACGAGTACGTCGGCGTCTATGGGGTGGAGGGTGAGCGGGGGAACGGACCCGCGAGCAGCGACTATCTCGAGCGCACGGATGAGCCGTCGCGGATTGTGTTTATCGATGCCGCGTGCTCGCTCCGGGTCCTGCTTCGCGAGGAGGACAAAGAGCTGCTCGACCGTTTTCCGTTCGAGTTTTTGGCGGAGGGCGCGGTTCGGTTTCACATCTGGAATGACGAGCCCATCGACGATTGAGCGGACGTAGAGTCCCGTCCCGCCGCAGATGAGGGGCGTTCGGTCGCGCTTCCAGATGTTTTCTAGTGCAGCCCGTGCTTGGCGCTGGTAGTGCGATACCGTAAATGTCCGCCTGGGATGTGCGATGTCCAAGAGGTGATGGGGGATGCCACGCATCTCCCTGCGCGTAACCTTCCCGGAGCCGATATCCATGCCGCGGTAGACCTGGCGCGAGTCAGCGGATACGACCTCCCCGTTGGTGCGACGAGCTATTTCCACTGCGAGGTCGGTCTTCCCGCTCGCGGTCGGCCCTACGATGACGATGAGTTTCTTTCGCATGTACGTATATCAGCGTACCGCAGTTTGACAATTACGTAAATACCTGCTATATTCACGCCAGCAGTTTCACTGGATCGAACCACAGAGGAAGGAGTTCGTTCTATGACGGCACACAAAGGTTTCATTGTTGGCGCAGTCACCGCAGTAAGCGCCGGTATCCTCATCGGGAGTCTGGCCGCACGCAAACGTGGCAACGGTATCCAGGTTTCGATGGGATTAGCTCGTCAGCCGAAGCCCGAAGGTCGGAAGGTGACGCTCGGGGAGCGGTTCACGCACAACGCCGAAATGCCTGCCGTCGGTGAATGGAAGGAGTAAGCAAGATGCGAACGATCCTTGGTGCTATCATGATGTGCGCCGCAGTCGTCATCGCGGTCATCATCGTCATACAGATGCCCGTGACCGTGAGCAGCGCAACCTTCGTTGCATCAATGCCTGATGTAATGGGAAACGCGCAGTCAGTCGACATGCGGCCGGTGGCGAGCGGTATCGCGAATGTCGGTGTGGCGTTCGGTGTCGTGGTTCTCGGATTTGTGTGCGCGAGCGCGATTCAGCCAAAGCCACGTGAGCCGGATGAACACCGTCTCCCGGGGTGTGTGTAGTAGGTGCGAAAAGAAAGACCCATCCGGTCAGCGGATGGGTCTTTTTCTTTTTCTAGGCTCGGTCGGCGATCTCTTGTGTGATGACCTTCAGGAAGTCATCGAGCGGAACCGTTGTGGTCTCTTTCACGTGACGCTTCCGGACATTCACTGCTTTCGCCTCGACTTCCTTGTCGCCCAAGACGAGGAGGTAGGGAACCTTCTTCAGTTCCGCTTCGCGTATGCGTTTCCCGAGTGTGTCGCCCGCATCGTCGAGTTCTGTTCGTACGCTGTTGGTACGAAGTGCAGCGGCGACCTCCTGTGCGTAGGCTTGGTGCTTCTCGCCGATGGGGAGGATGCGGACCTGGGTCGGGGAGAGCCATACGGGGAAATTCCCACCGAAGTGCTCGATGATGATACCGAGGAAGCGATCGAGAGAGCCGAGGATGGCCACGTGAAGCACTGCCGGTCGTTCTTCCGCCCCCCCCTCGTTCGTGTACGTCATATCGAAGTTCTCGGGCTGTACGTAGTCGAGTTGAACGGTCGAGAGTTGCCATTCGCGTCCGAGTGCATCCTTCACGAGCACATCGATCTTTGGCCCATAGAACGCAGCCTCTCCTTCGCCTATGAAGTACTCGACGCCCCATCGTTTTGCGGCGGCAATGAGCGCCCCCTCTGCCTCATCCCAGAGCTTCTCGGTACCGAAGTACTTGCTCGTATCCTTCGGGTCACGGGTCGAGATACGGGCGCGGAAGTTTGTGAACCCGAATGTCGTGAAGACCGTCTCAATGAGCTTGATGATCATATCTATCTCGCCCGCGATCTGCGTATGACGGACCATATGGTGCGTGTCGTCCTGCGTGAGTGAGCGTACCCGGAGGAGACCATTCAGCTCGCCGGATTTCTCATTGCGGTAGTCGGTCGCGTTCTCCGCGATGCGGTACGGGAGGTCACGGTAACTGTGCTTCTCCGCGTTGTAGATCTGGAAGTGGTGCGGGCAGTTCATTGGCTTCACGATGAAGCGCTCGTTCTCACTCGTCACGAGCGGAGGGAGCATCGCGTCGTACTTTCCGAGGTGGCCGGACTTTTTATAGAGGTCCTCCTTTGCCAGGTGCGGCGTCCAGACGAATCGGTAGTCGCGGACACGCTTGAGTTCGGTGACGTACGAGAGAATGGCGTCGCGGAGTATCGTACCGTTCGGCATGTAGAGCGGGAGTCCGCTCCCGACGAGCGGAGAAAAGGTGAAGAGTTTGAGCTCTCGGCCGAGGAGCTTATGGTCGCGTTTTTTCGCCTCCTCGACGAGCGCACGGTACGCGTCGAGCTCCTCCTTTGAGGAGAATGCGAGGCCGTAGATGCGGGTGAGCATCGTGTTCTTCTCGTCGCCGCGCCAGTAGGCACCGGCGATGCGATCGAGTGCGAACGAGTTCGGGTTGATGGTCGTGGGGTCGTCAACGTGGCCGCCGCGGCAGAGATCGGTGAATGTTCCGGATGTGTAGAGTGTGATGGTCGAGCCCTCGCCCGCGAACTCGTCGATGAGTTCGAGTTTGTACGGGTTATCCGCGAAGTGTTTCCGCGCTTCTGCGGCGGTCACCTCCTTTCGCTCGAATGAGTGCCAGGTCGGGAGGAGTTCGCGCATCTTCGCTTCTATCTTCGGGAGGTCCTCCTCGGTTATCGGAGAAGGGAACTCGAAATCGTAGTAGAAGCCATTCTCGATGACCGGTCCGATGGTGTTCTTCGTTCCCGGGTAGAGTTCGGTGACCGCAGCCGCCATAAGGTGGGCGAGCGAGTGCCGGACGTGCTCAAGTCCTTCGGCCTTGTCGGTTCCTGCGGCGCTTTTCGCTTTTGCCATAGTGCATTGATTATAGGGTGGAATTTGAGACCTCGCAATAAAAAAGGAAGCCCCACCGGGGCATTGAACCAGGGAATTTACATGCACCCTACAGCTCCTTCACTCCGTCGCAGATGAGCTTCGGTTCATCGTCACGCCAGGAGAGACGCCCGGAGACCATGACCGCTTTGTTCGGTTCCCATATCAGAGGGTGTTTCGCGAGCGTATCCGAGAAGACGAGCACCTCAAGATTATTCTCAAGGTCCTCGAGCGTGACGAAGAGCATCGGCTGTCCGGTCTTCGTCATTATCTTCTGGATACCGGAGATGATGCCCGCGAGCCGGAGACGGGGACCCGAGCGTTCTTCGCCCTTCGGCATCGCGACGATCTCTTTGATGGGCTTTGTGTCCGCAAGCTGGCTCTTGTAGGCGTTTAAGGGATGGTCCGTCAAGTAGAGCCCAAGGAGTTCCTTCTCCCACATGAGCATTTGGCGCTTCTCGGCCGGGGTTCCCGGTTTCAATCGGAGTGTTGCGGTGAGCGCAACCGGGCCGAAGAGGCTCTCTTGGTTCAATGACGTGATCTTCTTCGCTGCTTGGTTGAATTTCAAAAGGTCGTCGATGTTCGAGAGGGCCTGGCCGCGCTCGACACCCATCGAATCGAATGCACCACACTTCACGAGCGCCTCGAGCGACTTCTTGTTCATGTCCCGGTGGTGAATACGCGAGAGGAAGTTACCGAGGTCGGCGAACGGTCCGACGTGGCCACGTTCCTCGATAATGACCTCAACGATGTTCGCGCCGAGATTCTTCACGGCCAAGAGGCCGAAGCGGATATTCACGCCATCGACGGTGAAATCACGGAAGCTCGTGTTCACGTCGGGCGGGAGCACCTGGATGCCGAGGCGCTTCGTCTCACTAACGAGGAAGTTGATACGGTCGATATCGGTCCCGGAGACATTCAAGAGTGCCGCCATGAATTCGACGGGGTAGTGTGCCTTCAGGTACGCGGTCTGGTAGGCGATCATCGCGTAGCATGCGGCATGGCTGCGGTTGAAACCATACCGCGCGAACGGTGGGAAGAGCTCCCAGATATCCCGTGCGGTTCGTGCATCGATACCGCGCGCGATCATTCCCTTCACGAGCTTCTCTTCCTGCTCATCGAGGAGCTTCTTTATCTTCTTACCGATTGCCTTCCGGAGCGTATCGGCTTCCGCGAGTGTGAAGCCGGCGAGGTCACGGGCGATGCGCATCATCTGCTCCTGGTAAATGCCGACGCCGTACGTCTTCGAGAGGATGGGCTCGAGTGTCGGGTGAAGGTAGGTGACCTTCTCCTTCTTGAACTTGCGCTTGATGTAGTGGGGGATGAGCTCCATCGGGCCCGGGCGATAGAGCGCGACCATCGCGATCACGTCCTCGAGCTCGGAGGGCTTTAGCTCCTTCAGGTACCGACGCATGCCGGACGATTCGAGTTGGAAGACGCCAGTCGTCTCCGCTGACTGGAGGAGTTTGAATGTCGCATCATCATCGAGCGGGATGTTCGCGATATCGATCGAAATGCCGTGGTCCTCACGAATGAGACGGAGTGCTTTCTCGATGATGGTGAGGTTCTTCAGCCCCAGGAAGTCCATCTTGAGGAGCCCGAGGTCCTCGACCGAGTGCATCTCGAACTGTGTGATGATCGTTGCGTCTCCCTGTGGTGCCCGTTGGAGTGGAAGGAAGTTCGTGAGTGGTTCCGGTGAGATAACGACGCCGCATGCGTGCACCGATGCGTGACTCGCCGTTCCTTCGAGTTTCCGTGCGGCGTCGAGGAGCTTTTTCGCGTCGGCGCTCTCCTCGTACTTCTTCTTGAGGTCAGGAACGGTCGAAAGTGCGCCATCCACCGTGATATGGAGGGGCATGAAGGGGATGAGCTTCGCGATTGAATCGCAAAATGTGTAGGCCATACCAAGCGCACGGCCTGCTCCCCGGATAGCCGCACGTGCCATCATGGTCCCGAACGTGATGATCTGAGCGACATGGTCGGCGCCGTAGCGTTCCCGCACGTAGGCGACCACCTCATCCCGGCGGGTATCGGCGAAATCGATGTCGATATCGGGCACCTGGATACGGTCCGGATTCAGGAAGCGCTCGAAGAGGAGGTCGTACTTCAGAGGGTCGATGTTCGTGATGCCGAGAATGAAGGAAATGATGCTACCCGCCGCAGAACCGCGGCCCGGGCCGACCACGATACCGTGCTCCTTCGACCAATTCACGAAGTCTTGGACGATAAGGAAGTAGTCGGCGAACCCGGTCTTTTGAATGACGTCGAGCTCCATCGCGATGCGGTCGGTGACCTCGGGTGCCATCGTGGGGTACCGGAACGGCGCCTTCTCGTCGACGAGCTTTTTTAAGAATTCGGTCGCCGACGCCTCGCCCTCCGGGAGATTGAAGTGCGGGAGTTTCGTTTTCCCGAGTTCGATCTCGACCGAACATTTATCCGCTATCTCGACCGTCGACGCGATCGCTTCCGGCATCGAGGCGAACTCGGCGATCATCGCATCGGGTGACACCATCGAGATGTCGTAATCACGGAGCGAGAGACGGTCCTCGTCGTCGAGTTTCGAGTTCGTCTGTACCGCGAGGAGTATCTCGTGCGCGAACTTGTCCTCGGGGAGTACGTAGTGAATGTCACCGGTCGCGACGAGTTTCACGCCGAGTTTTTTCCCGAGCTCGCGCATCGGTTCGTAGAGTTCTCGTGCGTGCGGTTGTACCTCGAGATAGAAATCCTCGTGGAAGAGATCGCGGTACCATCGCGCGAGTGCTTCCGCATCCGCGGTCCGCTTCGCGAGGAGCAGTTTTGATATTTCTCCCGAGTAACATCCAGAGAGACAAATGAGCCCCTCGGCGTGTGTGGCGAGGAGCTCTCGGTCGATGCGTGGTTTATAGTAGAACCCTTCGAGGTTCGCGGCGGTGACGAGCGTCAGAATATTCTTCCAACCGGTCGCGTTCTTCGCGAGGAGCGTGAGGTGGTAGCGTGCTTCATCGATCTTCGGCCGCTTCTCGCGCATGCCGTTCGGCGCGATATACATTTCGACGCCGAGGATCGGTTTTACGCCGGCCTTCTTCGCTTTTTTATAGAACTCAATAGCTCCGTAGAGGTTCCCGTGGTCCGTGAGGGCGAGCGCGTCCATCCCGAGCGCTTGTGCGCGGGCGATGAGGTCATCAATTTTCGCGAGTCCGTCGAGGAGCGAGAAGTGAGAGTGTGTGTGGAGATGTACAAATCGATTCATAGGGGAAGAAGATCACCGCTCGCCGCCGCCCGAACTTTGGAACGGGTGCTGAGTGGAGAATCCGGTGTTCGAGTCGATCAAACATTCGAACTCCTTCATCGTATCAAACGCGTGTGATTCGTTCCTGTGGAGAAAACCCTCGACGGATGATTCGTTTCGTGTCATTCGGGTGTCGCGTCGTAAAAAAACGCCCCGAGTATGTCGAGGCGTCACACGAATTGTTCACTGCGGTCCCAGAACGAGCTATTGCGGGAGAACGTACCGCGTAAGGATGGTTACGCCGCGGAAAAGTCGGAGCGCGGTTAGCCTCCCGGGCACCAATTTCGTCTGGAACACTCGGAAAAGCTCCGCCGAGGTTCGTATCGGCTCGTTCTCGGCGTACACGATAATATCGCCGGGGCGGATATCCGCCTTTTCGGCAGTCGAGCTGTCGGTAACCGCCGTTACGACGACGCCATTCATGAGCGGACTGGGAATACGGCGTTCCCTGTAGTTCTCTGGAAGCATATTCTTCGTGTCCTCGTACTTGATTTCGAGTGTCGCGTGTTCGGTCGTTCGGCCGTTCTCGATTCGTTCGAGTACCGCACGAATGTCGCTCGATGGAACGCTGCAACTCGTCGAGTGCGCCCAGCGTGAATCGCCGAGCGGCGTACGCAGAATACCGACATTCAGACCGAGGATGCGGTTCCTGCTGTCGAGGAGCGCACTCCCTGATGCGCCGCCGTTGAAATGGACCGTGCTCAGAATGAGCGACGGCTGCTGGTTCTGTATGGTGTAGCCCGGGATGTTCGCGCACAGGATCTGTCCAACGTGACGCATGAGTACACCACTCGGATAGCCGATGTATTTCACGTCGATCGTGCGGTACGTCGCTTCATCGAGAGCGCGTGGGTCCGCCCACTCGAGCGGTACCGGGCGATGGTCGAACGTGTTGTCGCTCGTATCGGGGACAAGGAACGCGATGTCGAAGAGTTTATCTCCACCAACGAGAGAGAGTGGGTGCGGCCGGTGGCCGATATCGTTCTCGATCTGCGCCCATAATTTATGTGCGCCTTCCACAACGTGGTACGCGGTCATGATGTATGAACCGCGCTTCGATGCGACGACAACACCGGTGCCTATCCCGTACGTCGAATCGCCTTCGAGTACGATGAGGCGGAAGATCGAATTGGAGAGAGCGCGATCGTCGCTCGGATCGCCCGCACGGTAGATCGGAGCGGTGGTGCATCCCGCGATGGAGAGCGCCACAACGAGTGCCACGAGTATTCTCATCGGAACCTCCGTGATTAATGTGTGTTAGTTTTCTATAATGAACTCTACTCCCATGCGGAAACCGAAAGCAAGGATACCAATACCCGGTGCGCAAACGAAGTTCATTGTCGGCATCGATGAGGTCGGTCGTGGTCCGCTCGCCGGTCCCGTGACGGTAGCCGCCGTCCTTGTGCCAGCGTCATTCCCGTTCCGGGTTCCGTTCGGCCGAACGGACCTCCGTGATTCGAAACGCCTCTCCGCGGAGAAGCGACGTGCGTGGTTCACGTTCCTGAAGAGCGTTCCGAGCATGCGGTACGCAGTGGTGAGTATGTCGCCACGCTCCATCGACCGGATGAATATCTCGGCCGCGGCGAACGAGGCAGCGACCCGTGCGTTCGGTACGCTCGCGGCCCGGTACGGCAGGGCGGTTCGGAATTCGACCGTGCTCCTTGATGCAGGGCTCCGTATCGATAGGGGAATACTCATAAAATATGGGCTTTTGGGACGTACGCAGTCGCTCGTGAAGGGCGATGAACGCGTCCAGGCCATCGCATTCGCGTCCATTATCGCCAAAGTGACACGGGATCGATTCATGGAGCTTCTCGATACAAGGTATCCATCGTATGGATTCGCCGCACACAAGGGGTATGGGACGCGCGCGCATATCCGCGCCATCAGAGTGCATGGCCCATGCCCCATCCACCGGTTGACCTTTCTGAGAAAGGTAGGTAGGATGAAGAAGTAAGCCACTAGTTCCTGGATTCTAATCCCTAGCGACTAGTTTTTTCTTATGGGAGGTGTACCAATAAAACATCATTCGAAGTCGAAGGTCGGTCGTAGGCGCTCACAGCTCGCCTTGAAGAAGGTGAAGCTCACGCTCTGCCCGAACTGTAAAGGACCGACGTTCCCGCACAAGACATGCCAACAGTGCGGTCTCTACGTGCGGACGACACCGAGCAAGAAGAAGGGGTAGGAAACGAGGAAGGTCCTCGTTCGTTCCTTTTATCGTTCGCTCTTCACAATGGCTACTCGTCACCTCATTCGAACGATCATTCTGCAGACGCTCTACGAGTGGGACTTCTACAACAAGAAGGCGGACCTTGCCGCCGTTTTGGATCGTAATCTCCAGGAATTCGGTCCCGGCATTGATGAGCCTGAGTTCGCGTGGAAGATACTGAAGGGTATTGTGGAGCATATGAAGGAGATCGATACGGTCATCGAGCGCGTGGCGCCCGAGTGGCCCATCGATCAGATCGCTGTCATTGACCGCAACGTCTTGCGCATCGGGCTCTACGAGCTCTTCTACGCGGACAAAACGGAAGTGCCGGCAAAGGTCGCCATCAACGAAGCCATCGAGATCGCGAAGAACTACGGAGGCATCAATTCACCGAAGTTCATCAACGGCGTTCTCGGTACGGTATTCAGAGAAGAACAAGAAAAAGCAGGAGTGAAGACGGAAGATACAGCGACGCAATAGTGTCCAGTGGCACGATTGTATGGTTCTATCTTTTTTGTTCATTCCGCATTCGCCATGGCAGACGCACAGAGCTTAGCGGAAAAATTAGGGGTATCGTTCACACGCATTGAACTCCTCAAGGAGGCGCTCACGCATCGTTCATACCTGAACGAGAATCCGTCGTGGCCGCTCCCGCAGAACGAACGACTCGAGTATCTCGGCGATGCCGTGCTCGAGCTCATCGTCACGGAATCCCTGTACGCAACGTTCCCGGACAAGCAGGAAGGAGAGCTCACCGGGTTGCGTGCCGCACTCGTGAACTACCAGATGCTCGCGCGGGTCGCACGCGACCTCGGGCTCGACGGATTCCTTTTGCTCTCGAAGGGTGAGGCGAAGGACACCGGGAAAGCGCGTGAGGTCATCATCGCGAATGCTATCGAGGCGGTCATCGGTGCCGTCTACCTCGACCAAGGGTACACAGTAACGCGTGACATGGTAAAGCGCCTTGTGCTCCCGCACCTCGACGAAGTTCTCGCGAAAGGGCTCTACCGCGATCCGAAGAGCGTTCTCCAGGAGATCGTCCAGGAACGATTCAAGGTCACGCCGACGTACAAAGTACTGAAAGAGGAGGGGCCGGACCATCTGAAGAAGTTCCACGTGGGCGTGTTCTTCGGTGGGGAGTGTGCGGCGGAGAGTTTCGGCACATCGAAGCAAGAAGCGGAAGCGAAGGCTGCAGAAGCCGCGCTCAAAGAGTTCGCCGAGTAACACACCAGGAATGACCATCAATTCTCTCAAGCGTCTCGAACTCCAGGGATTCAAATCGTTCGCCCCGAAGACCGTTCTTGAATTCCCGTCGCGTATCACGGCCATCGTTGGTCCGAACGGGTCGGGGAAGTCGAACGTCATCGACGCGCTCCGCTGGGTGTTGGGCGAGCGGGAGGTCAAGAATTTGCGTGGTGCAACGCTCGATAATCTCATCTTCGCCGGAACGCCGAAGCGGGCTGCGTCCGGTTTCGCGCGTATCGGGCTCTGGTTCGATAACCGCGACCGCCTTTTCGAGAGCGATACGGAAGAGGTGGTCGTAGCGCGGAAGATAGACCGCTCCGGGGCATCCGAGTTCTATGTCAACGAGAGCGAGGTGCGTCTCCGCGACCTTGTTCCGATGCTCGCACGCGCGAAGCTCGGTGCGCGGGGGCTCAACATGATCGGGCAGGGGCAGAGTGATGTCTTCGTGAAATCATCACCGCAGGACCGGCGCGAGATGATAGAAGAGATACTCGGGCTCCGCGAGTTCCGATTGAAGAAGACGCAGGCCGAGCGACGGCTCGCAACATCGGAGGTCAACATGGACAAGGTGCAGGCGATGCTCGACGAGCTCTCGCCGCATTTGCGCCTCCTCCGTCGGCAGAAGAACCGGTGGGACAAGCGTGCGGACGTGGAGCGGGAACTACGGGAGCTCGAGAATATGTACTTCTCGTTCCGGTACCGGAAGTTCGACGGAGCGCTCCACACTGTTGTTGCACCGCTCGATACACTCACCGCTGAACGGACAAGGAAGGAGAAGGTCGTGCAGGAACTCGAAGTGAGTTTGAAGACCATCAACGCACAAGGTTCCGGCGAAGAGGTAGCGAAGACCATCCGCGAAGAACTCGCGAAAGTACTCGATAAGCGTTCCGGCGCGGAGAAAACACTCGCGCGGCTCGAGGCGAAGATAGAGTTCGAGATGGCCCGTCCGGCCGAAGGCGCAGACCACACGCTCGCGGAATCGCTCGACCTCGTCCGCGGAACGCTCGGTGACCTTAAGTCGGCGCTCGCGCTCGGTTCGCTCGATGATGTCCGGAACATCCTGGCGCCTATCGTCTCGAAGCTCGATGCATTCCTCTCCGAGAAGAAGCCGACTGTCGATCGTTCGCTCGCCGACGAAGCGGGCAAGCTGAAGGGTGAGCTCGAAGTACTCGATGCGGACATTAAGAAGCTCCGTGCAGCGGAGGAAGAAGAAGCGAAGAAGCGCGAGGAACTGAATCGTGCGTTCCGCGACCAGATAGAGCACATGGACCGGGAGAAGAACGAGCTCCGGCGGCTCGATCGCGAGATACAGGAGAAGTTACTCGAGAAGGAACGCCTCCAGCTACAGTTGAATGAGGTGCTCCATGAATGGCACACGCTCGGCCGTTCACTCGATGAGCTGAAGACCCTCCCGCCGGTCACGGAAGCCGTTGATGCGGGGGACACGGAACGTCGCATCATGCGTCTGCGCGGCGAGATCATCGCTATTGGCGAGATCGATGAAGCGATTGTGAAAGAGGCAACGGAGAGCGAAGCGCGGTTCGAATTCCTCTCCCGCGAACTCGGGGACCTCACAACTGCGGTCACCGACCTGAAAAAGCTCATCAAAGAACTGGAAGCAAAGATACACGAGGACTTCAAGGGTGCGTTCAAGTCCATCAACGAAGAGTTCAATACCTACTTCCGTCTCATGTTCGACGGGGGGAAGGCGCACATGAAGCTCGTGGTACCGAAGCCGAAGGTCGTGGAGGCCGACGCGGAGGCAGGAGAGACGAACGCAGGCGGAGTAGGAGAGGGGACCGCGACGGAGGTGTCGCCGGCACCTGAGGAACCGGAGGAGGACCCGGAGCTTTCTGCGGGCGTTGAGATAAACCTGAACCTGCCGCGCAAGCGTATCACGTCACTCGAGATGCTTTCCGGCGGTGAGAAGAGTTTGGTCTCGCTCGCGGCACTCTTCGCCCTCATTGCGGTCTCGCCGCCGCCCTTCCTCGTTTTGGACGAGATCGACGCGGCACTCGACGAGGAGAATGCACGCCGGTTCTCCGAGCTCATCAAGTCATTTGCTTCGAAGACGCAGTTCATTGTGGTTACTCACAACCGTGCCACTATGGAGTCGGCCGATGTGCTCTACGGCGTCACGATGGGCGATGACGGCGTTTCGAAGGTACTCTCGCTGAAACTGGAGTAGAATGGAATGATGCAGGCAGAAACACGAACCTGCCGGTCATGTACTCGTCCGTTCACCATCGACCCGGACGATTTTGCGTTCTACGAGAAGGTGAACGTTCCTGCGCCCACCTGGTGTCCGCCGTGTCGCGCAAAACGGAGAGCGGCATTTCGCAATGAGCGCTCTTTTTATTCCCGGACGTGCGACCTTTGTAAAAAACAGATCATCGCCATCTACCCTGCGGATGCGCCGTTCCCGGTCTACTGCAATGAATGTTGGTATTCCGATGGGTGGGATCCGTTCGCATTCGGGGTGGCGTACGATCCATCGCGCCCCTTCTTCGAGCAGAACAAGGAACTCCGGCTTCTGGTGCCGCGGGCGGCGACGATCGGGAGGAATAACGTCGACTCGACGTTCGTCAATATCGGAGCGGAGAACAAGAGGGGGTACTACCTCGTCGAGAGCTCGACGAGCGAGGACAGTGCGTACTGTTACTGGGTGGAGGATCACTGCAAGGAGTGCCTTGATTCCGCGTTCCTGAAGAAGACCGAGGTTGCCTACGAGACCCAGGAGGCACGGGAGTCGTTCCGTGTATTTTTCAGTAATGATGTCAGCCAGTGTCATGACTCGTGGTTCCTAAAGAACTGCACGAATGCTGCGGACTGCTTTGGGTGTGTTAATGAGAGGAATGCGAAGTACCATATTTTCAATACGCCGTACCCGAAGGTCGAGTACGTTCGTGAGCGTGGTGTGTTCGACACCGGGTCGTACCGTGTCATTGAGGAGCTCAAAGAGCGATTCCAGAAGTTCGTTCTCACGTTCCCACATAAGTTCGCGGACATCGATCGGAGCGAGAACTGCTCGGGAAACTACATCGCGAACAGCCGGAACTGTCATGATTCGTATTTCGTTGAGGATGGGGAGAATGTGCGGTACTGCGTCCGGGTCATGTACCACGTGCGTGATATCATGGATTGCGATACGGTCGGCTTCCCGGGAGAACGATGCTACGAATCCATTAATACGGCGCTCGGTGTGGTTCGAATGAAGTTCTGTGTTCGCTGCTGGACGGGGACTAATTCGGAGTACTGCGACAACTGCGATACCATCAATGATTGTTTCGGGTGTATCGGATTGCGTGATGCGCAGTACTGTGTCTTGAACAAGCGATACACAAAAGAAGAGTATGAGGCACTCGTCCCACGTATCATGAGTGATATGTCCACAACCCCCTACGTGGACTCGAAAAAGCGTGCGTATGGGTATGGTGAGTTCTTCCCGGCAGAACTTTCTCCGTTCGCGTATAACGAGACGATCGCGGCGGAGTACTTTCCGCTCTCCGAACATGAGGCGCTCCAGGATGGGTATTCGTGGAGGGTGGGAGAGCGAAAGAAGCATGTAGCCACACTCCCAGGCGAACAGTTACCCGATCACATTCGCGATGTTACGGATTCGATCACGCAGGAGATAATCAGCTGTACGCACAACGGGAAATGTGCCCATTCTTGCAGCGGAGCATTCCGTATCGTTCCGCAGGAGTTCCAGTTCTACAGGAAGATTGGATTGCCGCTGCCGCGGCTTTGCCCGAATTGTCGACACTATGAACGGCAAGCGGAACGGAATCCGATGAAGCTCTGGCATCGCACCTGCCAGTGCGCCGGGGAGGGAAGCTCGAATGGGGTCTATACAAACACCGCAACCCACCAGCACGGAGCGGGGAAGTGTCAGAATGAGTTCGAGACAAGCTACTCACCCGAGAGAAAGGAGATAATTTATTGCGAATCATGTTATAACTCTGAAGTTGTATGAATACCGCAATAAATTACCGTGTATCCCGACGTTTACAGTCGGGACCCCGACCGGAGCGTCGGGGCTGTGAGTCTTGTTACAATGCAGAAGTCGTCTAGAATGCCAATGATGGGTGGTATGCCACGGCATACCACCGCCATATCGTGACCATGGACCAAGAAACAAGAACCTGTCAGTCATGTAAAGTCTCGTTCGTCATCGAGCTGGAGGATTTTGATTTCTACAAAAAGATCGACGTCCCGGCACCCACGTGGTGCCCGGAGTGCAGGCTTCTGCGGCGAATGATGTGGCGCAATTCCCGGTGTCTCTACAAGCGGCCATGTTCAGTGCCGGGACACACCGAACAGATCATTTCGGTGTACGCCCCGGAGAACCCGATCGCAGTGGTCTATGACCACGACTATTGGTGGTCGGACGCATGGGATCCGCTCGCGAACGGACGAGCATACGATTTCTCGGTCCCATTTTTCACGCAGTTGGCCTCACTGCTCACAACTACGCCATTCGTCAATCTTTCAGGGATGAATAATGTGCGGAGCGAATACGTCAATATATGCATGGAACTGAAAAACTGCTACCTTGTGTTCGCATCCACGCAGAACGAAGACTGTAGCTACTCTGAAGGCATCAATAGTTGCCGGGACTGTCTTGATCTCTTGTCCTCTCGCGAGATGGAGCGCTGCTATGGCTGCACCGATTGTTCGGGGTGCTTTAACGTCATCTTCTCGGCGATGGCGTTGGGGTGCGCCGACTCGTCCTTCCTGTATGACTGTAGGAATTGTTCGAATTGCTATGGATGTTGGAACCTCCGGAATGCGCAGTATCAGATCTTCAATCAACAGTACACGCGAGAGGACTACCTCATAAAGCTCAACTCATTTCGTTCTGGCTCATACTCGGCATTGCAGGAGCAGATCAAAGAATTTGGAACGCAAAGCAAGGGTGCTATCCGAAAATTTGCCGACATTACCCACTCAACGAACGTGACGGGGAATGTTATCCGCGACTCAAGTGAGTGTTGGGATACCTTCGATGTTGCTCGGGCAGAGAATTGCCGGTACGTCTGGAGATTGCTCGAAGAGGGGGGCGCCGACAACTACGATATCACTGTCGGTGCACGACCGACGCTCTGCTACGAGGGGCAGGGAATGGGGCGGGGTCATGCATCAAAGTTCTCACTGGCGTCGGGGGATGTGTCATTTTCCGAATATGCCATTGCGTGCATCTCGGGGAGTACGCACCTTTTCGGTTGCGTTGGTCTCTGCAAGAAGCAGTATTGCGTTCTGAACAAGCAGTACACGAAGGAGGAGTACGAGGCACTCGTTCCTCGTATCAAGAAACACATGGACGATATGCCATACATCGACCAGAAGGGCAGGAAATATAAGTATGGCGAGTTTTTCCCACCAGAACTTTCCCCATTCGGGTACAACGAGACCATCGCTCAGGAGTTTTTCCCGCTCTCAAAGGAAGAAGCACTCGCGAAAGGGTATACGTGGCGTGACCGAGGCTCCAAGGATCATGCTCCCTCTAAAGACGCCTCCGTACTTCCCGATGCCATACAGGACGTTGATGACTCCATACTCCGGGAGAGTATCGGATGTGAGCATGCAGGAAAGTGTGACCACCAGTGTACGATCGCGTTCCGAGTCACGCCTGAGGAACTTTCTTTCTATCGCCGCATGCACCTACCGCTACCGCGACAATGTTCTAATTGCCGTCACTACGAACGCCTTGCGAAGCGGAACCCTCTGAAGCTCTGGCACCGCACCTGTATGTGTGACAAGACGACCCACCAGCATGGAACAGGGAAGTGTCAAAACGAGTTCGAGACCTCCTACTCACCGGACCGCAAGGAAGTGGTGTATTGTGAGGGTTGTTACAATGCAGAGGTGGTATGACGCGGCATACCACCGCCATATCGTGACCATGGACCAAGAAACAAAGAAGTGCCAAAACTGCAAAGCCCCGTTCGTCATCGAGCCGGATGACTTCGCGTTCTACCAGAAAATAGACGTACCGCCCCCGACGTTCTGTCCGCTGTGCCGAAAGCAGCGGCGTCTTTCGTGGCGAAATGACATGAAGTTCTACTCGCGGACATGCAGTAGCTGCGCAAAGAGTCTTGTTTCGCTCTACGCACCGGGGACGCCGATGCCCGTGTACTGCAACAAATGTTGGTGGGGGGATTCGTGGGACCCAAAAAGTTACGGGAGGGAGTACGACTTTTCGAAGCCTTTCTTCGAACAGTACCGCGCGCTCCGGGACGCTGTGCCGGTCCTCGCACTCGTGAATGACGATGGTATCGGGAGCGTGAACTGCGAGTACACGCACGATTTTGCGCAGGGGAAGGATTGCTACATGGTCTTCATCACGTGGAAGGTGGAGAACTGCATGTACTCGTGGTATGTGGTCTCGAATAAGGAGGTCGTGGATGCGGCGATGAGCCTCGATGGGTGCGAGTACACGTACGAGACCGTGTTCGTCGAAAAGTGCTACCGGTGCCGATACGTTTCCTATTCGGTGAGTTGCGTGAATTGCGCCTTCTGTTTCGACTGCCGAGGGTGCACCGATTGTTTCCTCTCCACCGGTCTTCGCAATAAGCAGTACTGTGTTCTGAACGAACAGCACACGAAGGAGGAGTACGAAAAGATCCTTGCCGGGTACCGGCTCGATACGTTCTCCGGCGTCATGCGGGCGCAGGCGGATTTCCGGACGGTTTTCCATGCGTCACCGCGCAAGTTCGCGAACTTTCGCAATTCAGTCAACTGCATTGGGGACTACCTCTTCAACTGCAAGAACCTGCGAGACTGCTTCAGCGTCCAGCGAGGGGAGAACTGCCGATGGGATGAGAATTCCGATACGCCCAAGGATTCCTACGACCTCTCCGTCGGTGGGGAACTCGAGCAGTGCTACGAGGGTATCACGCCGGACCACTCATACCGGGGGCGGTTCGCGATATTTTCATGGAAGAATACGGACGTCGCGTACGTTGATGGATGCCACTCGTCGAGGAACCTTTTCGGATGTACTGGCCTGAAGAATGCGGACTACTGCATCCTGAATAAAGAGTATTCGAAGGAGGAGTACGAAGCCCTCATCCCTCGCATCAAAGCGCACATGGACGAGATGCCCTACGTCGACCGGAAGGGGAGGGAGTATCGGTACGGCGAGTTCTTCCCGAGTGAGCTTTCGTACTTCGGGTACAACGATACGGTTGCGCAGGACGAAGCTCCGCTCTCGGAAACAGAGGCGCGCGCTCTCGGTTTCAATTGGCAGGAGAACCCGCAGATGACGACGGGCAAGGAGACCGTGCGCCCCGATGACCTACCTGACGCTATCGGTGATGTCACAGATTCGATAACGAAAGAGGTTCTCGCGTGCACCGCGTGTCGTCGCAATTACCGCATCGTTCCCCAGGAACTCGCGTTCTACCGCCGGATGGGGATACCACTCCCGAGAAAGTGCTTCTTCTGCCGTCACGATGACCGCCTGAAGCAGCGGAACCCTCTGAAACTTTGGCATCGGCAGTGCATGTGCGAAAAGGGGAGTCACGCCCACCAAGGCCGCTGCCCTGTCGAGTTCGAGACCTCCTACTCACCGGACCGACCAGAGACCGTCTACTGCGAGGGTTGTTACAATGCAGAGGTCGTATAAAGCCAACACCTTGCTTTTTTCAAGGGCTTTCCGTATTCTTAGACCATACTTTTGAAGCAATGCTAGCAATCAAATTCAAGCGCGTTGGGAAGAAGCACCAAGCGTCATTCCGCATCGTCGTTGGCGAGAAGCGGCGGAAGATCGTTGGGCGCTACGTTGACGACCTCGGGTGGTACAACCCGCGGACGGATTCGTTCGAGATCGACAAGAAGAAAGCAGAACACTGGATAGCGGTCGGCGCGCAGCCGACGGACACCGTCCGGAACCTGCTCATCAAGGCGAACATCATTCGGGGGAAGAAGAAGCCGCTCCACCTGAAGCCGAAGAAGGGTGGCGCAGCAGAAGCAGCGGAGGCGCCAAAGCCGGCTCCCGCTCCCGCCGCCGCACCGGCAGCCGCAGACGCCGCGTAGAACCGAGGGTATTGACAAATCGCTGAAAATCTGATACGCTAGAAACATACCTGCCAAAGGCAGACAAGCTGAAAGGTCGAGGAGAAACGATTGACTGATACGAACTTCATGAAAAACGGCGTTGACCAGGAGTTCCTTGAATACCTTGTGAAGTCCATCGTCGATCATCCGGACGAGGTGAAAGTCGACCGGAAGGTTGATGAGATGGGGGTGTTGCTCTCGCTGCACGTCCATCAGCAGGACATGGGTCAGGTCGTCGGTCGGCAGGGTTCGACCGCGAAGGCGATACGTTCGCTCTTGCGGATCGTGGGCATTAAGAATAATGCTCGCGTGAACCTGAAGATCGAGGAACCTGAGGGCTCGACGCACGCTCCTCGAATGAGCGAGCCGACCGCCTAGGAACCTTTCCTCACTAATACATCCAGCCCCGCTCACGCGGGGCTGGAGTGTTTTTTGGGCGGGAGTATACTGAATTCCATGCTCACGTTCCATATCGTATCCATATTCCCGGAGGCGCTCACCTCGTACCTCAAGGAGTCCATACTGAAACGAGCCCAGGAGAAAAAGCTCGTGAAGTTCGCGTTCGTGAACCCGCGGACGTTCGCGGATGGCGCGCACCACAAGGTGGATGACCGTCCGTTCGGCGGTGGCCCCGGAATGGTGATGATGGTGGACCCGATCGCACGGGCGGTTCAGGGCATATGCAAAAAGAATACGAAGCAGAGAACACGGACGATACTCTTTTCGACCCGTGGAAAGGTATTCGACCAGGCGGCGGCCCGCCGGCTCGCGAAGTACGACCGCCTCATCCTCATTTGTGGGCGCTACGAAGGCGTCGATGAGCGCGTGGCCGACCATATCGCGGATGAAGAGCTTTCGCTCGGTGATTTCGTACTCTCGGGGGGTGAGCTGCCGGCGCTCGTTGTTGCGGAAGCGGTCGCACGCCACGTTCCCGGGGTTCTCGGGAAGCAGGAATCACTCGAGGAAGAGAACGGTTCGTTCCCAACGTACACTCGTCCACCCATCTGGAAGCCATCTCCAAAGGGGAAGGGCTTTGCGGTGCCCCCGGTCCTCCTTTCGGGCGATCACCGGAAGATCGCGGAATGGCGGAAACGGAACGGGGTAAGGTAGTGATTGACAGATATAGGCCTCCCGCGTACTATAGGTGAGGCGACAGTGGTACTGTCGCGGGTTCGATTCAACACCAATATGGAACAGAATATATCAACAGTGACACCGGAACTCGCCTCCGAGATGATAAAAGTGGGGGTGATTTTGGCTCACACGAAAGCGAAGACGCATCCGAAAATGAAGCCGTTCATCGCGGGAAACCGCAATGAGGTTGAGCTCTTGAGCCCGGAGGCGGTCATGGAGTCGCTGGACCTCGCGATCGCGTTCTTGCGGGGCGTCCTCATGAAGAGCGGTCTCGTTCTCGCTGTTGGAACGACGCTTCCTGCGAAACAAGGGATCAGCGAGTTCGCGAAGGAGTTCTCCTTCCCGTTCGTCACGGTTCGCTGGCTCGGGGGAACACTCACGAATTTCAAGGTCATCACGACGCGCTTGAAGTACTTCGAGGACCTCAAAGTGAAGCGCGAGAAAGGGGAGCTCCAGAAATACACGAAGCGCGAGCAGCTCGAATTCGATAAAGAGATCGCGCAGATGTCGAAGATATTCACCGGCCTCCAGAATCTTTCTCGGATGCCCAGCGCCATCTTCGTTGTCGATGCACACGAGCACGCTGCGGCCGTTCGTGAGGCGAAATTACTTGGTATCCCGGTCATCGCGATTATGGACAGTGATGACGACCCGAACACTGTTGAGTATCCTATCATTGCGAGCGACCACGCGAAGTCGAGCATCGAATGGGTGCTGACCAGGGTGCGTGATGGTATCCGTGGCGCGACGCCGGCCTCCCCTGAGGTGCCGACCGTTGTGGCCGTGAAGAAGTAATTTGGTATACTAAAAATCATGGGAACTGCTGACGTACAGAAACTTCGTGAAATGACCGGAGCGGGGGTTATGGAGTGCAAGCGCGCCCTCGTCGATGCAAAGGGAGACATGGATACAGCGGTCGCGTTCATCAATGAGCGCGGTCTCTTGAAGGCAGAGAAGAAGAAGGACCGCGCACTGGGTGCGGGTCTCCTGAAGTCCTACATCCACAACGCTCGCGTCGGGGTTCTCCTTGAGGTGCGTGCCGAGACGGACTTTGTCGTCCGTTCAGAGCCGTTCCAGGAGCTCTGCCATGAGGTTGCGATGCAGATCGCTGCGATGGACCCAGCGGATGTCCCGAAGCTTCTTGAGCAGCCGTACATCAAGGATGACTCTATCACGATGGATGCGTTCGTGAAGCGGACGACCGCAAAAGTGGGAGAGAACATCCAGATCGCACGTTTTTGTCGATACGAGCTTTAGCCATGGTGAACTACCTCCTCGAGGTTTTGATGATGGTGAGCCTGGGGCTCATCCTCTATTTGTTCGCGCGAGCACTCCCACGCGTTAACGATGCTGACCTTGAAGCAAAGCCGACCCCGGGATTGCCGCACTGGGTTCACGAGTATCTCGAAAAGATCGATGAGTGGATACTCGCGACGATCGAGAAGACCATTCGACGGTTCCGATTGTGGATACTGAAGATCGATAATACGCTCTCTGAGAAGCTGAAGCGCTTCAAGCGTGAAACGGTGAAGGAGACCGCGTTCCCGACGAGCGAAACGCCGAAGGACGGGAACGAGGACGCTACTTGAAAATCCGGTCGCTCGCTGGTTGAATGGTGTCATGCGCATCTGCGCCAACGGCGCGATCCCGCCATCGGCGGTGAGGTGGCAGACCACCGCTTGTAGCGGGGCCCCGCCGAAGGCGGTGGGTGGTCAAGATGTATTTCGCGTATATTATCAAAAGTGAGTTAGCGGATCGGTACTACGTTGGTATGACGTCCGACGTCGAGGGTCGACTCCGCCACCATAACTCGGGCGCAACACGGTCAACCCGACCGTATCGTCCGTGGAGTCTTGTGCGATGCGAGGAATTTGAAACAAAACAGGATGCATGGTTGCGTGAACGGCAGATAAAGAGTTACAAAGGAGGAGAAGCATTCAGGAAGCTGGTACAATAAGAACATTGCGCAGGTGGCAGAGTGGTCAATTGCATTAGACTGTAAATCTAACGCCTTCGGGCTCCGGAGGTTCGAATCCTCCCCTGCGCACAATGAAGCCCCCGACCCCCGGTCTGGGACACCCACGGTTTCCCAACCCCCGCCTTCGGCGGGGTCTTCCGTCACGGGGGCTTCATTTTCGTTTTGTTTCACAAAACGGCGCAGGGGAGCGAGCCAACTGCTTGGCTCGCGTGAGGATTCGAACGCCGGAGCATGTCCCGATGAGTACATCGGGACGCGAGGCGGTGCCCAGACCATACATGCGCGACGGCGCATGTATGAGTCGAGGGAGAACTCCTCTCCTGGATCTTTATTTTCGTTTTGTTTCACAAAACGGTGCAGGGGAGCGAGGCAACAAAAACCCCGGAATATATCCGGGGTTGTTTTTATACCATGAACCCGATAATGAGCGCCGTCTTCACGGTATTAATACCAATGAAGAGCGCGAGGCTGTAGGGGATCTGTTTCAGCCGTGCTGCGATGACGATGGCGGTATCGGTCCCGGGGAGCACCGGGAACGCGAAGATGACGAAGAGGAGCGCCGTACCGTACCGTTCACCGAGAGAGAGGAGCCAGGCGAGCCCCGGACGTTCGAACTTCTCACGGAACGCGTGGAGCCGTATTCGGAGCGGCGCGAGTCGTTCGCGGATGCGAGCGATGGCGTTCTGGACCCCCGTATTCGTGCCCGCGAGCACCGCACGCTTTCCCATGCCGACGGTCACCCATGTGACGAGCGTGGTGAACGTCGTGAACGCGCATGTGGTGAGGAAGACCTCGAACGCAGGCCACCCACCCGACACCGCGAGACCCACGAATATCTCCGGCCGGTAGACGAGGAAAGGATAGAGCCCGAGTCGTTCCTGGAGCCAAGGCGGCACCGTGATGCCGAATGCCGTATCGAGGAACGAACCACCATTCTGCAGCATGAGCCCCAACCCTGCGGGGACCGCGAGGTTCAGGAGAAGTACCATACCGAGAACGACGAACACTCGTTTCATCGGAATTGACCTTTCGAATTGTTTTTTGAACTGCCCTCAGTATACTCAAGGAAGCATCAAACTCAAACAAATAATGGACGAGGTGGCGTATGACACGAAAGGGACGGCGAACGGTTGCGTGGACCATGCTGGGGTCCTTCGCGGTCATCCCGCTCTGCTTCGGGATGCTTTTCTTGACGAACAATCTCGGCGGTCCATCGCTGTGGTCTCGTGTGGATGGTGACCCAACGAGTGAGGAGGTCGACCAGTGGCAGATCCACAGGTTCGATTCAACGGGGTGGAAGGCCTGGAACGTGAACCCGAACTTCGAGGCGTGCAGTCTCGATACCGGCCCGCTCGCCGACACACTCGTTTCCGGATACCTCGGAAAACAGGGCGCGGGGTGGGGGTTCCAACTCTACGGGTGGGGCGAGAGCCGAAATGACAATCGTATCATGGTCGCCCGTGCGGCCGCGCAGGACGGAGAGGTGTACGTACATGTCCGTCAGGATTGGGGCGGCCAATACGGCAACGGAGCCTTGATACAGGGATGGAACTGGTGGGGTGGGGATGGCCCGGATCCAGTGTGGCGATGTCCGCGACCACTCGCCGTGAACGGGAAGCGGCTTGTTGCGAGCGTCGAACTCACGGTCGAACACGCCGAGGTCCTCGGTAGTTTCTTCCGGTTCGAACGGTGGCTCATGGTGGCACTAACCTTCTGGTTTCGCTCGTCGGAACTCCAGAAGCCCCTCGTCATCGACCTCGCTATTCGTCCCCGAATGAACATGATGTTCTCCCGGGAGAGCGACGATGCGTACCACTACCAGCGTGTGGTCGTACGCGACATCACCGAAGCGGAACGGGAGTGGCGGCACTACGACCTCGACCTTTCCTGGTTCATCGATGACGCGCTCACACGGTACGGCATCACACACGCGAAGGGGTCGCTCACCCTCACATCGATGGAAGCGCTCATCGAGACGCGGATGGGTGATGCGGCATTCCGGATCCGCCACTTTGCCGTGTACTACCGCAACGAGAAAAGGTAACAAAATGCCCCGATGATTCATCGGGGCGGTTTTTTACCTGTGGTAACACATCGGAAGGTGGCTCTTCAGGAGCTCGCCGCCGCAGACGTACGTGTCGGAGGCCCCCCAGTAGAGGTAGAGCCGTTCAGGGAGGTCAATGGTCGCGCAGGAGAAGCAGACGTTCGGAATGAGGCCATTCCGTTCTTCCCGTGCTTCCGGCACAAGTATCGGTGCAGGGTGAACGTAGATGATGTGTGTTGGATCGGAGAGACCGACCACCATGAATCCGATACAGTACTCGAAACCGTGTCGGAGGCCATGTCCGAACTTCGCGTGGAAGGGGACGAACCAGCCGTAGTCCGCCCGGACCGGAGGGCCCGCGAGACCGATCTTGCTCGCGATGATTCCGTTCCGCTTGAATACCATCTGCGGTGTAAGGATGGTCTGTTCGTCGTGCCAACCGGAACGAAGCGTCATGTCCCTGGTTCTCGTGAGCATGATGTTCGGTTCTGTTCGGTAGATGAGGTACGCGTACTCGCCGACGGGCTCGTGAAGTATCGAAGCGTTCTTCCCCTCGTGCCAGAACGGAGAGCCGACCCACTCGAACGAATGGAAATTCTTCGTGCGCCAGATGCCGAGCCGTCCGAATTTTCCGCCCGAGAAATGGTAGAGCGGCGTGCACGCGGTAGCGAAGACGTAGTACCACCCATCACGCCAGAGCACGATACGCGGGTCTTCGAGGCCGGTCGTTGAATGGCCGTGTGCGAACCAGTGGTCCTGGAACTTGAGGACAGGGTGTGTATCGACGTACCAATTACTGGTCCCGTCCCTGCTCTCTGCGTACCCGAAGTGCGCGAACATCCGTAGGCCGCCGCGGAAGAGCATCCTGAACTTCTTCACCACCGGGTCATAGACGACCCCGCAGTTGAACACAGCGCGCCAGAAAAGGGGATAGTGTTCGAGCCAGGGTACGTCACCCGGTGTAATGAGGGGATTCGCGTCAAAACGTCGAACCCGAATGGTCATATCCGGTTCCATGTGATTCCTTCAGTGATTGTGAGTATCTGCGTTCATTCTATGTCCGCGCCGTTCCGGTTCGCAACCTGCATGCGCTTGACGGTACAGTGCAAAAGAAGTTTACTTTCATGAGTACTCAAGCCAATCAAACAAGGAGAGAGACGAAATGGGAGAGAGCACGGCGCCAATCACGCTTCTCCTCGGGAGCATATTCCCCCTCGAGAAGTTTCCACTCCGCGCGCGGACGACATTTCCAGTACTCGACGACCTCGACGACCACGTACCGCTCACTCGAACGAGGGTCCCACATGTTGAACCGAAGAGGCCGGCACGTGTACGAGCAACTGTTGTCGCATACTACCAACGACCCCTCGAGATTATTCATGGGCAGGCCCACGGATTTTATGTGCAGATCGATTTTCTCCACATAGCTGCCCGGTTCAAGTTCGTTCGGCGGTGCCAACTTGGGGTAAATCAGGAATTCTTTCTGAACGAGAAGTCGATCGAGTTTCGGTGTGTTCCGTGGTCGGAATTCGTCCGCTCCGCGAATCTTCATTTTGAGAGCGCAGAGCTTCAAATGCGGATCGAGACGTTTCTCGATCGAAGCCTCAATGTCGCCCTCGCGGAAGGGCGATGGGGAGGATGCAGCGATAGTATCGAGTAGCGATGTGTGTCCCGGCACAATGCCGGGACCTTTTTATTGCCCTTCGTGTGTGGATTTGGTAGATTGGTGGGAGGTGCCACGCCGGGGTAGCTCAATGGCAGAGCAACGCTTTTGTAAAGCGAAGGTTGGAGGTTCGACTCCTCTCCCCGGCTCACTGTGTTTGACGCACGCGTCGCATTTGGTATACTCACGGGAGCAAATTGCAGTGGGAAGCACGAAAGGCTGATGGGGTGGGGCAGTGTGAGCCCCGAGTACTCGTGGCATTTTTTCCCTCCAGCTAAGTGCCATTGATACCTCCTGCCGAGAGGGTACAGACCCTGACGCACAGCTAAGGTTTCCAGATCGATGCCCGTGACTGCATGTGTGTGGCTTACGACGGGAGCCACAAGCACGCCACCCATTCCCAAGAAGGGGAATGTGTCGAAGGCGTCACCGAAGCTTGCGGTGAGTGCACTGTTCACATCGGTGCGAAACGTTCATCACTCGCGGTAGTGTTCCTCGCTGCAATTCATTCATCAAGCGGTCGCCTAAGGCGACCGCTTTTTATTGCACGAGCCGTGGTTTTGGTATATATTCACAATATTGCCGAAGTAGCTCAGAGGTAGAGCAACTCCATGGTAAGGAGTAGGTCGTGGGTTCAATTCCCACCTTCGGCTCAGGGTGAAGCGAGGGAGCAGGGTTTACAGGGGGAAAATGACATGGTAGTCTGATACGCGATATGGCACAGGGTAAATTCACCGAAAAGTTAATAAAGCTGAAGTGCACCGCGTGCAAGCGGGCGAACTACACGACGCGGAAGAACAAGAAGAGCGTCGAACGGAAGATCGAATTCAAGCGTTACTGTAAGTGGTGCCGGAAGCACACGGTCCACAAGGAGGCGAAGAAGTAGCGGAAGCCCGCCTCTCTCGAGAGGCGGCTCTTTATGGAGAACATACCACAGGGAAGTGGGGGCTCAGAGAAGCCGAAGGAAATCCTCGGTTTGCGTCTTGAGATTGCTCGTACGATCGAGGAGTTTCAGCGAGATCTCGATGCTCTTGAGGTGACAATCGCGGAATGTGAGGCGGATATCGCGGAGGTGCGAAATGAGGTCAAGACGCTCGGTGACCTCACGGAACATTTCCCTGCGGACGAGAAGCTCGCGGGCGACTTTCTCGCTGAGCTTTCCGACCTTAAGAAGCTGAATGATATGCAGGCGCAACTCCTTGCGGTTCGGGATGGGATGAGATCAGTTCGCGCGAGCCTTGAAGGGACCGAGCGTCTCACGGAAGCCATTGCCGTGGCTCGCGAAAACAAATCACCCGACCAGTCGTTTCGAGAGAATTGAAGTATACGGCGGTTCTGCGGTATGCTGTGTAGGTATAAGGGTATGGTTCTCCGCCGGTTGGCGGAGGTAGGGCATGGGGGTATCGTTCAATGGTAGGACTACGCTCTCCAAAAGCGTTAACGTGGGTTCGATTCCTACTACCCCCGCCGAATGAGAGAAAGCGCACCCTTAGGGGTGCGTTTTCTTGAGTGAGGCGTGGGGTAGCGGTACTCCGTACACCCCCGCCGGTTTCTTTTTGAGCGAGGCGGGGGATAGGAACGTACTCGTTCTCACCCCCGCCATTTGCGCCCATTGGTCGCTATGGTACACTGGAAGAGTAATGACCCACCTGAACCAGAACCTTTTTGTCCTCCTTATTGTAGGCCCCCGCACTCGGAGGTTCATTTAGGTCTTTCTTCTCCAAGGAACATCTGAATCAGCCCCCGAGAAACCGGGGGCTGAACATTTGTTCTTTCACAAACAAACAACGGAGGTGGTATGGGAGCGGAGAGTATGACGCAGGAGCGCGTGCCGGAGCGCATTGAGACAAAGTTCAGGGTGCTCCGCTGGAACGGGAAGGGAGATACGCAGGCCATCCAGGAGGTTTTCCGTGTGGTGGGGGAAGGAGAGCGCGCACGAGTTCAGCCGCTCGGGAGGCACCCAGTGTTCCTCCGGTACAAAGGAAAACGCGGCCGCGTTGAGATATGGACCACCAAGACTGGGAACGATGTCTTCGAGCGCATCGGAGATACCAACGAGCTACGAAAGATCGCTTCCTGAACGGATGCGTTTGCTTCAACCGGCGGCGACCGTGCTACAGCGCGGAAGCTGCTTATACAGAGCGCCCCTCACCATGGGGGCGTTTTTATATAAAAACGTCCCGCGAACGGGACGTAGAGTTTTCTATTCAGGTTTTCCTTCTCTGGTTGAAGATGTCCCGAAAGATGCAATCCAAATCATTAAGATCACCCAACAGGCTATCAAGGAAGGAGAGTTCCTCCCTGAATATGAAGATCGAGCAACCGCTTTCGATTCTCCGTGTTGCGATGCCAGCCGAGGTACGAGGTTCGATGCGAAAAGCTCCGGAGTCAGCGAAGCCGAGCGCCCTGAGAGACGTCTGTCGTAGGTCCTTGGAGCTGCATCTTCCCGCCTCGAGTGTTATGCGTACTGGCGGTCGACCGGAGCCGGTCATATCGATGACGGCGACGCGTATTGCCATGTGGTATCTCCTGATGTGCTGCGTCGATAGTACGACGAATCGTAAGTCCGGTCAAGAATGCGGAATATCAGAACAAGGCACCACCCACGTTCCACGGTTCTGTGTGATGGGGTACAATGAGTGTGTGAAAAAAGCAGCACACCAGACGGGAAAGAAGCTGCGCGTCGCCATCCTGAAGGGTGGACCATCGCACGAACACGAGGTCTCATTGAAGAGCGCCGAGAACGTCTCGCGGTTCTTGAACGCGGACCGATACGACCACCGTCACATTCTCATTGCGAAGAACGGGGAGTGGGAGGTCCCTCTCCGGGAGCTTGGCGCGCACGCCGATGTCGCGTTCATCGCGATGCACGGCGGGTACGGTGAGGACGGGGGTGTTCAGCTCGACCTCGAGAGCGTCGGTATCCCGTATACCGGTTCACGCGCGGCGGCATCCGCGCTCGCGATGAACAAGTTCCTTTCGCTGCGCCTCTTCCAGGACGCCGGCCTTACGGTCCCGTTCTCGCTCCTCGTTACGAAGAAAGAGTGGGAAGCGAAGCCCGATAGCGTGATGGACCAGGTCCGCTACTACGTCCATTTCCCGGCCGTTGTGAAGCCGAACGCGGACGGTTCGAGTGTCGGCGTGCATATCGTGAACGACCGGAATGAGCTCGTGAACGCGGTCCTCCACGTTCTCTCATTCTCACGCGAGGCCCTCATCCAAACGTTCATCCGCGGCCGCGAGATGACGTGCGGCGTTCTCGATCGTGGGTACGCAGGGAGCGCATTCCCGCTCCTCCCGACCGAGATCGTCCCGAGGGTCAGTGGGTTCTTCGACTACCGAGCCAAGTACGAGGTCGGCGGTTCGGTCGAAGTGACGCCACCCGAGAACCTCTCCTCGGTCTACCGGGAGCGTATCCAGCGGGCGGCAGTACAGGCCCACCAGCTCGTCGGAGCCAGGGGTTTCTCGCGTACCGATATGATACTTACGCCCTCCGGTGAGGTATTCGTGCTCGAGATAAACACCATTCCGGGACTTACGGAGACGAGCCTCCTGCCCCAGGCGGCCGCGGCGAGCGGTATCTCGTTCCCGGAACTCCTCGACACCATTATCGAGTCCGCGTTCGAGTGATCCCGGTATCTTTCGGTTACTTCCCGCCGCCGTTCCGGGCGGCTTTTTCAACCGTTTTTCCACACACTGTCAATTGACGCCAGTAGGCGGAGAGGAGGATGATGATGGCAGAAATATTACCAACAACACATGAGGAAAGATCATGTCGAAGTATCCGTGGGAGAAGTACGACGCGATGCACAGGAAGGCATACGCGCAGCCTGAATTCAGGAAGCGGAAAGCGGTGCTCCGAACGCTGTACGAGAAACTGAAGAAGACAGGGGAATTGCCCCAAACGAAGAAGGGCACGCCCGTTTCATTCAGTGAGTTCTATGCAGTATCGGTCACGTTCGCTCGGAACCACGAGTTCTTCAATCGCAAAGGGAAGTATGCATCGAAGTATCCGTGGGAGAAATACGATCGAGCGCATCGGGAGGCATACAAGAAACCCGACTTTGCGCGGCGTGACGCAGCGCTTCGAGGGCTGTACGAGAAGATCCTTGCGGCCGGTGAGATGCCGGTGGCATCGAATGGGGAGCCCAAGTCTCTCAGTGCGTTCATGAATGCATCCCAGCAAGAAGCACGACGCAAGGAGTACTACGATCCAAAGAACGTCTTTCAGTCCGCGGTCAATCTCCTGACGCCACGTCGGCGTCGCGAACTTCGCGAGGCACTCCACCGGATGAATGATTTTGAGATCGGGCAGAGATTCACGGAGTTCGGGAAGAGCAGACCGAAGATACGGTACGCTCGTGTAGTGCTCGCGCCGGAGACCATCGGGAACAACAAGCACAACACAAAGGATATCGTTGAGTCCCTTTCCAAAGAGGAGCTCGCCCTTATCCGGGACATGCTCGTGAAGGGTTTCCCGTCTGGTCAGATATTCGTCCGGTTCAAGAAGAAGCTTCCGAATGAACGCTACGTTGCGTTTGTTCGTGACCAGAAGCTCGGCGGCGCCAAGGTTATCGAAGACCTTCAGGAACGATATAAGCGCCGCGAGCAGAAGGTTCGCGACGAACGGTTACGGAAGGTGATGCGTGTCATCAAGAAGAAACGGCGCATCCAGAAGTCGGACGTGTATCTCCTCTTCCAAAAAGAGGACAAGGATGCGGTTCGCGGTTGGATCAAGAAGTGGGTCGACGTGGGCACCCTCATCGAGGTAAAAGACGAGGAAAATAAGTGCGCTTGGTATTTTGCGAACAAGCCGCATTTCTACAGTTCGCGAGAGCTCTACCGCCTTGTTCCGGAGAAGGAAAAGGAGCGCATGTTCGATTTCCTCCGGGGTTTCGGGGGTTCAGCGGACATCGTGCGACTGCACCGTGTTCTCTACGACGGGAAGAGTGAGGAGGAGGTCACTGACTTCCTTGAAACACTCCTCTCGTTCTATGAAGAGAAGAAGCTCGTCGGCAGGCAGGGGACGACGTACCGCATCACACAGCGCGGTCGCGAACTCGGCGTCGACAAGCAATCCATCCTTTCACTCGATGCGACCGAAGCGGAGAATCAGCTTGCGTTGAAACGTGAGATCGCTCCCTTGAAGATACGGTCGCGCGAAGACGTCGCGGCAATCCTTGCCGCGGACCGTGCGCAGACGCTCGTGAAGCCGATCGATATCACGGCGCAAGCACCATCATCAAAAATGCCCATGCGGTTCCGATTCATGACCGAGGTCCTCTACGGGAATCGGCACACTGATGAGGAGCTCATTGATTGGGTGTTCAAGATGAGTGCCGATGGTGATATCCAGCCGGATTTCACGATAGCGACAGGCCTTGTACAGGGAACGTTCACCGGGAAGTACGTCGACAAGCGACGGACGCTCGCGGATGGACTCTTGCGCATCGATGCACAGTTCCGTTCAGCTGGCATACTCTTGAATGATCTCGAGCGCCAGACGAAGGGTCGCGTGTTCGTTGTGCAGGGTGATGACGATTGGAACTCGAGCGAGAGCTACGCCTGGTTGGCGCAGCTCGCAGAGGGGCGGACGTGGCAGCACGGTGTGAATATGTCGAGCCTCTCGGGCGAGTTGGAACGTCGGCTGAACATCGCCGACTACTACAAGAAGCTCGAGATACAGCAATGCATCATTCAGCCGTACCAGTACCGCATCAGGCGCTCACTCATGAACGTCGATGAGGTCGTTGCAGCGATCGGTGTGTGGAAACACGAGTACCGCCTCATCATCGAGATCCTTCTCGCGGTGAAGTACGGGTTCGCGTATCCGCTCATCTACGAGAAGGTGGTCGATGTGCACGCGCTCCTCGAAGTTGCGCGGTCGTACATCAATCAGCGGCTCGCACGGAAGAACAAGTTCCTCCGGGACCTCTTGAAGCGTTTGCACAGAGAACGGGAAGCGCACGCGAAGAAGAAGCACATTTTCGTGACTCCTGATTCGTTGGTGCTTGCCGTGAAGCAGACGCCGCGAGAGAGACCGGAAGAGATACTGCAGCTCGTCCACAACAGCAACTTCAGTAATATCACGCAGTACGTGGACCCGCTTCAGACGCTCGAGCGGAACATGCGGCATCTGGGTGTTCGTGGGGTTAAGTTCCCTCGGTTCATCCTCGATGCGCACCAGGAGTTCTTCTACACGACTTTCATCCACGGTCACTGGGTCGGATGCTTGCCGGGTCTCCAGAATTCTGTTGACCAGGCAGGCCACCGGATGACGACGTTCTCGAGTCGTATCCTTTCGTCGAAGTCGCACCGTCAGAACACATTCCGGAAGTCGTCACCGACACCGATGGTCATCGATATCGAGGTGGTTCCCGATGGCCGCGTTCGGTGGCACTTCTACTCGAACGCGGTCCGAAGGGTACTCGATGAGCAGCGGAACGAGAAGCATGTACGCGAAACGATCTGTTTCTTGACCGACACACAGCACGGGTCCATTACGATGAACCCCGAGATCGAGATGAAGTTCATCGATTTCGCATGCTACGGTCGGGAGGAAGGGCTCGCAACGCGTATCTACGAGAACGGCGACATTCTCCAGGGGTACATCTATCCGGCGTTCGTTGCGGAGAACAGGCCGTACCGGCTGGTCTCCGTTGATTCGCAGCAGCGGTTCACGAACATGATCCAGATGCCGCTCATCACACACGCTCCGAAGGTCGTCGAGTGGACGGGGTGGATGGGAAATCACGAATGGGGTATCTGGGGGAATCAGCTGACCGGTCAGAACGCACTTATCCCTATGGAGCAGTTCCTGCAGGGATACATCCAAGGTTCTTTGGATGCGGGCAGGCAGTTGCCGCTCAAGCGTGCAATGACGGTGAATCGCATTCGGCTCGAGACCGCGAAGGTCCTTGGTCCGGGTGGGGGACAGATCATTAATCATCCCTACTACTCGGTCAACCTCGCTGGATTCAAGGTCGCGATGACGCACATGTGGATGCCGTTCGGTGGCGGACGCACGCCAGTCGACCAGCAACGCACGTGGCTCGGGAGGATGGCACAAGCAGGCGCTGATATCGACGTCCTCCTGGGTGGGCACCTCCATTCACTGTGGATGGCGGCGGAGTATGACAAGTTGCTCATCCAGGCAGCATCAACGTGTGCGGGTCAGAGCGGGTTCGAGCTCGCTCGCGGGCTCATAAGCACGGTGATGTGCACCATCGTCCAACTCGACAACAAGGAAGGTATCATGGTCGAGTTCGTACCGTGGGAATTCCTCGAGCGAGAATACCAGTTCCATGCCCCGCACTTGCGTGGTAGGGACAAGGAATTCGAGCGCCCGAAGGAAGGAACGCAAGCGTACGAACACGGAAAAATGTCGCCCTACATCGAGCGGGTCATCGACGATGTGACGCGGCATATCACGGTGTAAAAGAACACCGAGCCGGAGGAAATCCTCCGGCTTTTTGTTTTTCTGGCGTGCGGGCTATACTGAAACACATGACACGCGACGAACTACAGAAGGAACTCATCACGGAAGGGTACCTCCATTCAACGGCGCTCATTGAAGCATTCGGTATCGTTGACCGCATTCACTTCGTTCCCGCGAATCGGAAGGATGAAGCGTACGGGAACTACCCCTTGCCCATCGGACACGGACAGACCATCTCGCAACCCCTGACCGTTGCATTCATGCTCGAGCTCCTCGAACCGAAAGCGGGGGATTCGGTGCTCGAGATCGGTGCCGGCTCGGGGTGGCAGACCGCGCTCCTCTCAGTGCTCGTCGGCGGAACAGTAGGCGAAGCACAGAAGAGCGGAAAAGTGGTCGCCATCGAGCGACACGCCGAGCTCGCTGCGCTCGCCGAACGGAATATCGCAGCCGCGGATATCCCGACACGGAAGAACATCCATTTCATGGTCAACGATGGAACGAAGGGAGCGCTGACCGAAGGACCATTTGACCGTGTCATCGCAGCAGCCGCGGCGGAGCGTATTCCCGATGCATGGAAGGAGCAGGTGAAGATCGGTGGCTGTATCGTTGCGCCGCTCCGTGAGAGCATCGTGGTCCTTAAAAAGACCACCCACGATACGTTCGAAACGAAGCAGTATTTCGGGTTCAGTTTCGTACCCCTCATCGAGGGGTAGGGGGAATTGGCGACCCCACGAAAAGCCGCTCCAGGAGCCGTCCCTGGGGTCTTTGGCGATATACCCATTCCATCCACAGTGCGCTTGACAGGGAACGCGGAGGTACGCTACAATCCTCAAGCGAATGGAAAAGACGCGAACATATCGAGGCGGGAATCCACGTCGCTGAATCTGAACGAACGCGTGGTTCGCCGCCGACCCCCTGGCGGTTTTTTGTTGCTCCGAATGAATTTTGATAATCGCATAGAACGAATCAGTTTTTTGAGGTAGAAATTACTGATCGCATTTTCATCTGGATGCATGCGTGCTCGCGTGCATCTAGGTTGTTTTCCGTTTCCACGGGACGCTCTGCGTCCTGGGGTGAACGGAGTGAGCACAATAAGGGTGGATGGTGGATGCCTTGGCACCAAATGGCGATGAAGGACGTTGCGTAGCTGCGAAAAGCTTCGGGGAGGTGCGTAGCAACCTGTGATCCGAAGATGTCCGAATGGGGAAACCCCGTGTCGCAACACGACACGACTGTCGTCGGTAACACTGACGATGGAGCGCACCTGGGGAAGTGAAACATCCCAGTACCCAGTGGAAAAGAGACAAATTGTATTCCCTCAGTAGCGGCGAGCGAACAGGGAGCAGCCCAAACCTTTTCTGAATTCCGCAAGGGAGGATGGAGAGGGGTTGTAAGATGAGAACACTTTGTATATCACGGAGTGCCTTTACGGGCACTGCGTGATTTACAAAAAAGAGTTACAAAATCGCGAGCTAGCCGAAGCTTCTGGAAAGAAGCCCCAGAGGGGGTGATAGGCCCGTAGGCGAAAGTTCTGCGAACTCTTGTTTTTATTCTTGAGTACCTCGAGGCCAAACAACCACGAGGGAATCCGCCAGTACTATCTGGCAAGGCTAAATACATTTGGTGACCGATAGTGAACAAGTACCGTGAGGGAAAGGTGAAAAGCAGCCCTGTTAGGGCAATGAAATAGCACCTGAAACCATCTACTTACAAGGAAGCGGAG
>Ga0172379_10001712_pt1 | contig 42362 bp, 67 predicted proteins | sample GrowelOW334metaG_FD_119756 | JGI IMG/M metagenome (GOLD analysis project Ga0172379, IMG submission 119756) | Groundwater microbial communities from an aquifer near a municipal landfill in Southern Ontario, Canada - Groundwater well OW334 metaG | ecosystem: Environmental > Aquatic > Deep... | reverse complement strand
GTGGACAAATACATCAATAATGTTGGGGTTCGCAATATTGTTGTGATTTGGGCAGGTATCAATGATATGTATGTTAACAATGTAAGCGAGAACGTGGCCTACCGGGGAATGAAGGCCTACTGTGAGCAACGGAGGCAAAAGGGGTGGAAGGTTATAGTCTGCACTGAAATAAATTGCACGAATTCCAGTATAAATGATTCCCGGAGATTGGCGTTCAATTCGTTAATCCGTAGTAATTGGACTTCGTTTGCTGATGGAATTTGTGATCTTGGTAATACTTCGCCATTTAATACCGCAACTTCTCATGAGAATACAACCTACTACCTTGCTGATGGCGTTCACCTTACTGCTACGGGTTATGCTATTATTGCCAATACCGTTAGCGTAAGTATATCCGCACTTGCGGGTTCATCTAAAACAGAACTAAAGTCTGTTGTTTTACAGGTTTATGCACCTGCTGATTCTGTTCAAACAGCAACCGGGGCTGCACAGTTTTCTATTCCTTCAGGACTGGACGGATGGAAGATTAGCAAGATTGCAGCTCATTGTTATACAAACACGGGACAGTTAGTAGAGGTTCAGGTAAGACGTTCAAACAGTGCGGAACCGTCAAGTTATAATGATGTACTTAGTACTGTCTGTACGGTTTATCATGCCTACTATGATTCAAAGAGTTATGGAGATCCAAACTCAGTTATAAATCCGAGTTATTCGACCGTTTATGAAGGATATACTTTGGCGGTTGATGTTAATTACCCAACAGCAACAACAAGAAGAGGGTTAGACATCAGAATTGATTTTACACGATGAAAAAATTAATATTCATATTGCTTTGCTTCGTTTCCTGTTCAGGAATCGAATACCCTGTTTACTATTCATCGGTAACGGTAACGGGACTTTATAAATCCATTGAAACAGGCAACAATGGCCTTATTTATTCTACTGCAAGGGGAGCAACATCGGGAACATTTGCTGATGCTAATACAGCTTTTGGAATAACGACTGTTCAGAATATATTAGGAGTTAAGACTTTCCTGCGCATTGGTTTTATGTTTGATATTAGCACTCTTCCGTCAGAAGTGGTACTAGATTCGGCAACGGTAAAGGTCTACTGCCTTGATGTTGTTTTGGATGGAGGCGACAATTTGGGTGTAGCTCTTTATGATGCAGATGCAATAAATTGTACGGCTGATGATTTAACAAATTATGCAAAATCAGTGGGGTCGAATGCCGGACTACCTACGTGGCGCATGATTGCCTATAAACCCTCAGTAGCCGTAGGGTATCAAACATTTACGATTGCTTATTTACCAACCAGTGGGGTATATGGCAGTCAGTTTGTGGCGTTTGGATTAGGGTCCTATAAATATGACTATGTTTCAGAAACCCCACCCCTGGTAAGATACCCTAATGTGTATTGGAATTTATTTTCCGAAACCAACCGACCGGAAATAACTATTTATTATCACTCGCTTACGGCTGCTACTAAAAAGATTAAAATAATTGGAATCATATGAAAACTCGACTACTTATTCTCCTCGCACTTTTCCCTCTCCTCCTTGCGGCCCAGCAAACATCTTCGCTGCAAAAAGGGCTGATTTTTCACGCTCCGTTAAGTGCGGAACATAGCCAACCATTGGCTAATATCACTGCCGCACCGCTTGTTGTAGGAGCAAAGTATATGATAGGTGTTTACGGTTCTGGTGATGTCTTTACTAACGTAGGGGCTTCGTCGAACGCAGCAGGAGTTTCATTTGTCGCTACCGGGCCAACCCCGACAACGTGGACAAATGGGTCTATTTTGGGTCGTCAGGATTATTATAGTTATGATGTTGCAGGAAGTACGTATGGCGTCAACACCGACGTCTACAATGTATTGGATCGTCAGGGGAACGGGAGAAGGGGGTATGATTTGGATGGGGTAAATGACAATGTGCTATTAGCCGACAACCCAGATCATGATTTCGGGTTAGGAGATTTTACAGTTATTTGGGGAGATATCATTAAATCAGGAGTAGCGACCGCGCAGACACTAATAAATAAGCAGGATGGTATTGGAGTACCAACGGCAGGTTATTCATTGGCTGCAAGAGCCAGTGATCCATATTTGCGATTTTATTTAGCAGATGGGACTGATCTGTGTCAGACGGTTGATTTCTCTACGAATTATGCCGATAATGCCTTGCATACGATAGCTGTTGTTGTCGACAGGGATGTAGCCGTCTACATTTATGTTGACGGTGTTTTAAAAGACACCGAAACAACAAATCTATCCGCTATTGGCAATATAAATTCCACTTATGGATTAAAATTAGGGTATAGCCACGCTTCTAATCTTCCTCAAAGCGGTTCTATTAATAGGACTCAGCTCTTCAACCGTGCCCTATCACAGACTGAAGTCCTCGCCTATCAACTCGACAACACCCCGATGACTTTCGCTGATCGGGGGGCGAGCAACACGGTTTTGACAAGCGGAACATTAACGATTGGCAAACGATATAAAATAGTTGATTGGATTACAGATGACGACTTTGTAAATGTTGGGGGTACAAATGCAGACGGAACCATATTTGTAGCCACAGGAACAACCCCGACGAAGTGGACAAACAGCAGTACGGTTATTGCGGTTGGCTCCACTCTCTCCCTCACCCCGAGCGGGATGAACGGCACGTACTGGTATGATCCTGACCAATCGGTTTCAGCTACGGTTAGTGGGGCAACGCTGAGCATTCCTCCGGCAAGTAATTTGGGGGCGATGCAATGGAATGGGTTAACATCAAAAATAACCTATGTACACACTAACGGATTAACGGGTGATAAAACTTGGACGGCTTGGGTTCAGCCTACCTATATCGGGGAAAATTCAGCAGGGCGGATATTTGGGAACAGTAAGGCTATTTTCGGAATCAACTCAAGTTATTACCTGACATTTGCATCTGACAGCGCAACCGTTGTAACGTCAACCCCAACAGCATTAACTGTCGGAGTATGGGCGCACGTAGCGGTAACACGAACGACATTGGGGATCGCAAATTTCTATATCAACGGGGTATTGGTTGGTACGGCTAACCTTGCATCCGGAACGCCCGCATCAGGATTAGTTCACGTTTGGGGAAACCGGACAGCAGGCGACAGAACTTGGGACGGGCGTATGTACGATCAACGGATTTATGATAAACTACTTTCAACAGAAGATATAGCCGCACTTGCAGCAGGGGTACGATAATCATTAAAAAACAAATATCATGACAGCAATTGAAATTTACAAGTTATTGAAAAGTCAGGCAGAAGGCGTTGCCGATATTACTGATGTTAACGCATTCGTAAATAAAAATTACGACAAGGACAATACCTTTGAGATCACCTATATTCAAATCACCGGTAGTCATTTGTTTCTTGAATTACTGTCCGAAGTTCTTATCGAAAAAGATGACGAGATTATAAAGGCGGTTCAGAAAAAAGTGGCGAAAAAAGTGGCAGATGCTAAACTTGCCGCACGAGCAGAAGCAGACACATTACTTGGATAATGAAGATCCTGATTTACGAATACGAAAAGTTTATTCATCCTGGAACGGATGACATCAAATCGGTTTGGTACCATAAAGACCGTCCGGCGAATTGGTGTCATACCCTTCAGGAAGGTATCTTTATGCCGTCATTCGGGGATCATCCTGAGTACTATGCCCTGATTAACGGAGAGCGGTCAAAACTGCAACCCTGTCTGTCCAATCCTGACCTGTTGGAATATGTCAGTAACCAGATAAGCCAGATCAATACGGCTAAGATCATCGACATTTCAATCGGGGATAATAACGCTTGGTGTGAGTGCGACCAGTGCAAAAAACAGGCTCCATCGGCAACCCTTGTTAATTTCCTTAACCGGATCGCAAGCCGTTATCCGGATCAGAAATTCAGCACGCTTGCTTACTACCAGACCCAACGTCCATCAATCCGACCCTTGCCTAATATCATGGTAACGCTGACAACGATCACCGTGCCGAAAGACGAACCGATTGAATGCGGCACAAGGTATGAGGCGATTGATTTCAGGGAGGATTTACGGGGATGGAAGAAGTTAACGGGTAACTTATGTATCTGGGATTATACCTGTATGTTTCACCATCTATTGATGCCATTTCCGGTCACTCGCAATATTGCCTACAATATCAGGTGGTGTGCAAAACAAGGGGTAAAGAATTTCATTGTTCAAAACAATAGCGGTATCGGTCATGAGTTTTCGGAACTCAAGTCCGAACTGATTGTTGCAATGATGAATAATCCCAAACAGAATGTTCATTGTATCATAAACCGAATTGGCAGGTCGTATTATGGTAAGGCTTGGAAGTACGTTAAAAGATATATGAATCGGTTAAGTAGATACCAAAGTAAGGGACGTTGGATTACCAATTGGGACAGGCCGCAAGAGTTCAGAGATTCGTTTCTATCGGACGTAGCATTGGAAGAATATGATGAGATTCTGGGTAAAGCCTATGTTGCGGTTGCAGGATATATTGAATTATCCAAACGGGTCAGAGTCGTAAGGCTTCAGGTCTGGTATGCCAGCATTGAACTTGGAATTGCAACCGATTTAGACCGGATGCAGTTCATGGAAATTTGTAGTAAATTAGGGGACGTAACCATGAACGAAGAACATTTATCTTATAAAGACTACTTAAATGAGCGAAGAGCAATCTGAATTTTTAAGGGAACTTTACTCGATCCTTAAAAAGGTAAAAGCATACCATTTGAACACCGTTCGGGTGGTTACGATTTGCGCCGGTATCGTGGTTACGTTCGGCGGAATAATGATTGTTCAGGGATTCGCTACTTCAAGAGAGGCCGCATCAGTAACCAAACAGATGGAAATGGTATCCCGTGCGCAAACATTGATGTACGAGGTAATGAATGGGAGAATGAATGACTTAGACGTAAAGGTCGAGCAGGCAAAGCAATACACACGGGAACAACGGGCTGAACTTCAGCGGCAATTGGATTTCATTATGAAGGATCGAAAATTAGTAGACCGTGGAGCGTCACCAAATAACAATAAGTCTAAACCAATACCACAGCCGAAATAACACTTGATAAATAATGGCTACAACACTAAAACTCTCAAACAAAGGCAAGACAAATGGAAACAGTAAATGAAATCAACTGGTATGAATTTTTAAACATGATTCCTTTTATGATGTTCGGAATCATAGTCCATATCTTTGGAAAGTTTACGTTAGCTCAAAGAAAGCCAGGGTATTCATTTGGATCCTTTGTCCATTTGAATTGGTCGGCTTGGATGCTGGGTACTTTATATGCTTTGATAGGCTGTTATTTATTTACCCGTTTAGCAAACATCGGTGGAGGGTTATCTTGGGATGTATTTGCTTTGATTAACGGCATCGGATTAGGTAGTCTGGGTAAGACTACAGTTAAGCTATTATCGGGTAAGGAAGGGGCTTCAAAATGACTTCTACTGGGCGTAAAATACTACAGGCTGCTTTAGACTTCGTAACGCAGCGAGAAATTGCCGGAAATCAGGGATTTGTCGATCCGAAGTTTGAGGAACTGATGAAACTTACAGGTTGGCGTCAGGGTCAGGCTTGGTGTGCATACTTTGCAGAATTGGTAGTTAAGACTGCAGGATTTGAAGAACATGCTAAAGTGTTTTCAGGTAGTGCAGTAGAAACCTATAAAAATTGTGTAGGTAGTCCGTTATTTATGACTTATGAAATTCCAGCTGTAGGCGACATTGCTATTTGGCAGAACTATTCCAACAATGTAAAACAGTGGACTGGTCACGCTGGGATTGTCGTAGGTATGGGAAGGGGTCTACTTATCACGGTAGAGGGCAATACTGATAGTGAAGGAGGTAGAGAGGGTATTGAGGTCGCTTTGAAATTAAGAGATCCAGTAGCAGTTCCTACTACTGGATTGCGATTACTTGGTTTTATTAGAATACGAGAAAATGAAAGCATCTAAATTAGTTACCATTCCAATAGAAGTCCTTAAACAGGTTGGAATATGGTTGTTGAAAAATGCAAGTTGGATTGTCCCTTCAGTAGTAGGAGCAGTAAAGAATACTATTAGTTTGTTCAAAAAGAAAAAGAAACCACAGAGTGTTAATAATCATTTAAAAACAAAAAGAAAATGAAAAAAATGTTTGACAAAGAGCATATCTGGACGACACTGACGTCGCTTATCGGATTCTTGCTCGCAGGTTTGGTTATTTTTGGTATCATCAGCGCAGATGACAAAGAAGCGTTGAAGAATGCTTGGGATGCAATTGTAGCAGCAATTCCTGGTGGTGATTTTACTACCATCTTGGGAACTGTGGTAGCCTTTATTATGTTGATTGTCGGATTGTTTGCAAAAGATCCGAAGCCTGAAGAGTAGATTTTTGTTTCTACATACAGTGGATCAGTGAAGTTGGGATTTTTGATTAGGTGGGAGAAGTGGTTAACCTCCCACCTTTTCTATTTAGATACTGCCAAGTCATGCCTTTGCATTTTCCTCCGGTGACTAATGCTTTAGAAATTGCTTGTCTTCCAATTTTTAAATATCTAGAAGCATCATGTAGACTATCATATTTACAAACCATCTTCCCTTCTTTATAGCAAGCTATGGGTTTTCTATGCTGATAATACACCCTGCCTTCATCAAAGCCTACTCCGTATAACATATACAAATGATCTTCTACAATTTTCCAAGGATCTAGAATTACAGTATTTCCATCAAGATTTTTCTCTATTACTTTTTGAATAGAATCGAGTGCTTGTTTAACTGCTGTATCCTGTTTCATCTTTTTCAATTATGGTTACTCTTGAAATTCCTTTTCTACCTATTTTCACTTCAAAGGTTCGATCCGCAAATGAAGCTAGACATTCTTCATGAGTGACCACAATAAATTGTATTCCCAATCTTTTGGAAACTTCTTTCAGCATAGTAGAACCTTTTTCTTGATAATCTTTACTAAGGTTTTTGAAAGGTTCGTCTAAAATGATTGTATTTCGGTAGTGAGGTCTTTTCATACTCCAACTAGCCGTTCTCAAAGCAAAAGCAGCTACATCCACGGCTCCTCCTCCACTAGCATCCATCGGGTCTATTTGATTTCCATCCCTAGAGAAGAATAAATCACATTCAGTTTTATTTCTTCTTTGAATGAAGTTTACTTCTAGGGTATAAGGATTTTCAAAAATAGCTTCCAGGGCTAAACTAGTGATTTCTGAAATGTGGTAACTAAGGGTTTGTTGGGTTTTCAAACCCGCTTCCCGTATCAATTCTCTAGCTTGTTCGTGACGTCTAAGATTCCGTGAATTTATCACTAGGGATTCTTTGGCCTCTTTCAAAGTCTTTTCTAATTGTTGTTTTTGTCCTTTACGTTTGTCTAAAGAACTTCTAAGAGTTTGTAAATTCATATTTCTCCTCCAATTCGGAAATACCAGTATCTATTTGTTCTTGTAAATTCTCTATTTGTTTATCAAACTCTTTTATCGTTTTTTCAGCTTCTGCAATGGTTTTACATTTCCATTGCTCTTTAAGGGATTTCATCAAATAGTCTAAATTACCTTTTTTCTTGTTGACTTCGGCTTTAGCCTCTTCTATTTGATCTTTCAAATCCAGCAAATCTTTTTTTGATTTCATTTTCGCTTAAATTAATTTTGGTTACTTCTTTAAATTCATCCATAGTGATTAATCCTAATTTTTGACATTGAAAGGCAAAACTAGGTCGATCTAAAGGATGGGACAATCTTAATAAAGATATTGGAAACAAGGTACATAAGTATTCATCCGTAGCATATTTGTTGTATGCTTGAATATTATGACAGATTCTCTTTCTAATAGAAACGGTTTCATTTGTTTTTCGTATCATGTTGTTTAGGTTTTACGGATCATTTTTCGTACTCTTTGAATAGTTTGTCTTATTTCTTTTTCCTTTCTCACTCCAATAGATGCTACGTGTCGCAATCTACAAATTTCAATTGTAATTTCACTACATTCTAATTTTACTTTTGCTTTTTTACCCCCGATACAAATGATAGTGCCACGAAGTTTGGTGCGAGTTATTTGCACTTTATCCCCTTCATTAAAATCTAGGATTCTCATAGGTTTTAAGTTTCGATTGCTTTATAAACTATTTGTTTTACAGATTCTCGAATTTGATTTTCAACTAACATTCTTTCTACATTTTCTTCAAAACTTACGGCTCCTTCCCATTCATTATTTAATCTACTTACAAATGCTTCTAATCGGTTATCCCTTTCTTGCTTCCGCAATAAATGATCCTGGATTACTACTCCATCTTGAATAGGCAGATAAACTGGAGTAACGGTATTTGTATCGGCAAACCAAAGATATACACAGGGTTGATGGTCGAATTGATCTGCGGTTTGACGGGTTATTCCTCCTGGGTTTACTAAAATTCTACCTTCATGTTTAGCTACAAAAGACTGATGGTTATGTCCTGTGAGAATAAGATCGAATAAAAAATATTTTCTCAATAAAGATTCTGCTTTTGGATCAGGACAATCAGGCCAAGGAATTTTGCCTGTATAGGTCATTACATGCCAAACTAGAATTCTTCTAGAAGTTAGAATATCTGAATAATTTGAATTGGTTCCGTGTTCGGTAGGAATTTGACCCCAATGTACTCCTTCCAAAACACTTAAACAACCCGCTTTTTCCAAAACATTAATTCCACATTTATTAGCTAATTCAAGATTGTGTTGAGGTAAGTCGTGATTTCCAAAAACAGTAAAAAATTGTTTTGGTAAATGTTCTATGGTAGCAGCAAGTAAATATGGCGAAGGCTTCCATGAATTAAATAGGTCTCCAGAATGGAGCACAGGACAATCATACTTTTCTTGTAAAGCCGAAATAAAATCTACTTTCTTCCATTGAGTTTCCCAGAAGTTATCTGTACGACAAATTGGAGTTTCTTCTCTCAAATGCCAGTCACCTGATAGAATAGCGTCAGGTCTATTTCGTATCCGTTCCATCTATTACTTCCTCCGCATTAGCATCGTTTCTAGGATTCCAATTAATATATTTATCCCAATCACTTTTTGCTTTTTTACCTAGATAACCACCGTGATGTCTAGCATAATAATCTTTTGCACGGAAACAGATTGATTCCATCATCATTGTAACTAATATATCACCAATCACAGTCATTACAGTAGTGCTTGTAGTTGGGGTTAATCCCAAAGGACAGACTTCTGGTGGATTGCCGGTATTTAAAACTATAGTAGCATAACCAATTAAAGGAGCAGAATTTTTACTTGTAATAAGTATCATGGGTACAGTAGGTTGAAACTCTTTTATTAGTTTCATTAAATCTATCAGTTCCTGGGTTTCACCAGAATTAGAAATCATCAATAAAACATCATGGCCTGTGAGTATTCCTAAATCACCGTGCATTGCTTCTGTTGGATGTAAGAATACCGCTGGAGTGCCAGTAGAGCAAAAAGTAGTAGCAAGATTGTGAGCAACTTGTCCGGCTTTGCCAATTCCAGTAGTAACCAATTTGCCCCGCCAAGTTCTTTTATTGATTAAGTCGATTGCTTTTTCATAATCCTTTTCCTCAATGGGGATATTTTTTATTGCATTGGCTTCCGCTTCAATCAATTCTAAAATATTAGTGGTATATGCCCTATGCCAATATGGCCAGGTTTTCGGATGTTTTATTGCTATTTTTCGATCTATAAAAAAGCTATCTATTCGATCTGGTCCGGTAACCATAACCATACCATAACGGTTTTCGTCTGCTTCCGTTGGCAGATCGCCGTCCATGTGCATCCATGCTACACTTTCTTTTCTCATGATTTATTTTTTAATAGGTTGATTGCAAAGAGGACAAACATCCCCTATTTCATCTTCAAAAGTAATCAGCATCATTTTCAAATGACTTTCTTTCAATCTAATACTTTTTTCATCTCGATCTATTTGAAGTATTAAATCTTCCAAATCTATTTTTTCCTTCTTTTTTAGATCCTTTACTGTAAATAAACTCAATAAATCCTTTACCGGAGTTTCTAGAACCGTTAATCCCTCTAATACGTCAATTTGATGTGTAATTTTAACAATATCGTCCTTTAATTGTAATAGGCTCTGTTTATCCTTTTCGATTGTTGATTTAGCCTCTAAAGTGGATAGGATCGAATTCACTAAATCTTCAATTTTTAGAATATCGGAAGCCTCTTGAATTTCGGATTCTAAAGTTAGAATTTCACCAGATAGTTTTATCAATTTACTTTTGGAACTAGCTATCTGAACCATTTGCTTTTCGGATTCTTCCAAAACTTCTATTCGGGCTTCTATCTTTTCAAGATTTTCGTATTGGATTAAATCCTCTTTTGTCTTTTCGATAGTTTTTTCTTCTGCTTTGATATCGGATTCTATTTGGACTATCCAAGACTTAACTTTCTTGGTTCCAACATCTATCTGATCTATGTGGGCTAATTTGTTGAAATGAGCCGCTATTTCCCCTGGGGTGGAGGTTAAAAGAAAGGGTTGATCAAACTGGTTTTGTAAATTTATATCCCCCATGTTCAAAGCAGATAGAACTTCGTCAGGAATAGTAGTTCCAAAAGCAGCAAATACTAAATCGTTTAATTGATAAAGATTGTTTACCCCATCTTTGCTTCTGGATATAACATTACCTTCTTTAGTTTCTACTGAAACTAGGGTTTCTCCACCCCAGGTGGATCGGAAAGCATCCCCGCCAGGTCTATTCCAAATCAACCATCGCAAAGCTCTTAAAATAGCGGTTTTACCTGAATCTGATTTCCCTACTATAATGTTCAGTCCAGGATCAAATTCTAGTTCAGAGCGCTTGTGGCTTTGGAAGTTGTTTATCATTAGATTCTGTATCATTTTTTTCTAGTAATTCATATTGTTTTAATACTAAAAGTAATTTGTCTGCTTCGGTATCTTGTAAATACTGATGAGTAGTTACCATCACGGCTTCATTAGGAAAAATAGAAATAGTAACATCTCTTACTTTTTTTGGGTCTAATCCTAAAACTTCCGATACTTGTTTGCCTATTGAAAAATAAGATACTGCTGCCATAATTTATTTTTTCTTATTTAAACAATATTCAGCTATTAAAATAGAATCCGCATTTACGACCTTTTGTTTTGGAAAAAGTCTATGGGCAACGCTATCTGCGGCTTTCTTCAATTCATCTTTTACTAGTCCTGAAGGAAGTAAAGCTTTTTGCCATTCTTTACTATCCAGGAATTGGTAAGGTATTTGTAACTCCTCTAACAATATTTCTGTAGCTTCCAAACATCTCAAAGCCGATATAGATGCTGTAAATCGAGTAGGATTTACCATTGGCCGTTCAATCATACAAAACGTATCTGGCCCCGCTAAAGCTAAAGTGGATTTCAATTTTTGAAAGTCTACTCTATTTACAAAAGCTTTTTTCTTGGTATAATTTAGACAATTCTTTATCGGGGTTTTGATATGTAGTAAAATTGTATGATTTTCAGATAGAATGGTTACAGCTCCGGTTACTCCATTGTCTATTCCCATATAGGTTTTTTGAACTTGAATTTGTTTTCGTATCATTGTTTTACTTTTGCTAAAAATTTAGATTGCCATTTTTCAAACTTCTTCAATTTATCTTTCACGTAGTCTATATATTCTTCTGAAAAACCAAGAACAGTACAACGGTGCAGATATTGACGTAAAGCTTCTATGGAATGAAAGTCATCTGCAGATAGAATAAATACTGGGATTTCATATTCCTCTAATTGAGTTAATTTATCTTGATCTAAAGAAATTCTCTTTGATTTATCTGCTCGTATCATCTTTGGTTGGTAATTCGTTATTGGTTATTTTTACCTATTCTCCCTCATCATTCTTTTTGTAAAAAGCTACTTCTTTTCCATTAGAAAGAGTGGGTTCTCTTTTAAATAATTTTTTGAATAACCGAGGTATAAAATAAGTGAAGAATAGTTTTAGATATATCCACCAGATATATGCTTTACGAATTGAAATTGAAAAAAATAGATGCCCCTCATCATCGTGAGTTGGAGATGTCTTATTCGGCTTTATATACCAATGCATTTTCAATCCTTTCTAATCGTTGCATAATAATATCTAAAACGAGGTTATTGCTTATGTTTCGAGTATCTCCTGTACCTACGAAATGTAATGAGATACTCAGTGTCTCATATATAGGAACAACAGGTATTTCCCCTACACATTTTGGCTCAGTGTCTCTTGACACTATTATACATTCATTTATAATAAAAGCACTCATCGTTGTTTAGGTTGACGTTCTGTTTCAAATTTAGATTCAATGGTTTCCCAAAGTGTGATGGTTTCTTCCTTTAAATCATTTACTAATCCTTGGGATTCCACTTTACGTATAGCTTCGTCCATACTAACGGCTAAGGGTATTCCACAGCAACTGTACATCGAGTTGCTTTTTTCTTTAACTTCTCCTTTAGCATTTAATACTTTTTTCTTAGTATTTGGTTCTTCTATTTTTATAGGTCTTGTAAAGTCTTTAATAAATTGAAGATTTGCCCTTACGTCATCAATTCCGTACCCGTAAATAACATAAATATCCGCTTTTCGATAGGGTTCATCTACTGTTTTTGTTACCTCAATTTCTACTTTTATTCCAATGATTTTCTTTACCTCTTTTCCAGCAACTTTAACAATTTTGTAAATTTTCTCAGGGGAACCATGCCTTAAACGCACGCTTGAATAAAATTCAAAAGCATGTCCACCAGGAGTTGTTGTCTTAGGCCCATAGGATGCAAAACTATCTCTAATTTGATTACTAAAAAACATTAAATAGTTTTTTTGTTTGATAATCCTACAGGTTTTTCTAAGTTGTTCTGAAAATTCTTTTCCTCTACGTCCTCCCATCTTATCTCCATCTTCATTATCCATTTCTAAATTAGTGGAAAGCGCGGCTGAACTATCTACAAAAATACCATTTACAACACCTTCTGTTTCTTTTGGTAGCCATTTTTGAACTTTACTAAAAACCTCTGTAACGGTGTCTGGTTGATAGTAGTTTTTCTTTGGAATATGCATACCAAATATAGCAGTAAATTCTTGATCTAATCTGGCTTCTGGATCATGAAATTGTGCTTCCCCACCTTTACGTTGCACATATCCGGCCGTTTCTGCTAATAAAACTGTTTTTGCAGATTGACTTGGGCCGGAAGCTTCAACCACTATTCCACCAGGAATCCCGCCACCATGCACTCTTTTTCCTGAAATAGCTAAATCTAACAAAGTTGAACCGGTGCTAATAATGGTTATAAAATTACCATCATATTCTTTTTTATTTTGTAAAGGTTTATCGGCTCTTTTCTGAACCTGAGAAGTCAAACTTTCTTCTGTCTTTCGTATTCTTTCCATGATAAATAAATATTAAATATTTGGAGAGGGAGTAGGGTTCGAACCTACATGACTTGCGCTAGTCAGAACATAAATGGGATTATATTTCCCATGGAATACTATTCCGTTCCGTGTCTACCATTTCACCATCCCTCTCATTCTTCCCCCTCTTTTAATTATTTTTTAGACATACTAACATTGGCTTCTTCGCAATCGTCATACAGTGAACACGTGTCACAAACTTTACGAGTATCAAAGTCCTCTCCAAAAACAAAACCTTTAGGACACTCTACATCATTAGATGAAGGCTTTAGTTTTCTTTTGGGTTCTTCAACTACTTTTTTTGGTAATTTCTTTGGAGCTTCTTCTTCCTCTTCTTCAACTACTTTCCGTTTTCTTTCAGGCTTAATTCCTGATCCTTCGCAAACCGGACATTCCCTACCTCTAGCATCCATTCCAGTACCGTCACAAGCAGGACAAGGAATATCGCCATCCTCTTCAGAATACTTCAGCTTGGAATTTTTCCTTGTTGGTTTTTCTTCTTCTTCTTCTTCCTCTTCTTCTTTTGCAATTTTCCGTCTTGGTTTTTCTTCTTCCTCCTCTGGTTCTGGTTCTCTTCTACGTGTAGTTTTCTTTGGTTCTTCTTCACGTTCCCTTTTAATAATTTTCTTTGGGCGTTCCTCTTCTACCTCATCTTCTGAAACTTCTTCGCCTTCTAATTCCTGAAACTTAGCTTCAATTTCTTTGTAAGACAACAGTTGTAAAATTTCATCCAGATTAGGAACAGAATCAAGAATTTCTTCAGTGTACTGTTCTTTACGATCTACAAAGTCAATTCTACTGGCTTGGGCAAAAGGATCACCACTACCCATAGTCTTACTGTCAAACCGTATCTTCAAAGACAATCCCTGTTCTAAATCGGGAAAAACTTCATTATCTCGATTTTCTTCAAGTTCATCGTTCAACAGGTCTTGGAAGAGAAACTGGCTAACGTCCCAGATCATTATTTCTTCTTCTAGCCCTTTCTGTCCAATAGGAATTACACAATACAAATTTCTACTGGATGGTTTCAAAGCTTTGGTTTCTTCTTTATCCGCTTTTCTATTTACCAATACATTTCTATATTCGCAAATAGGGCATTTCTTTCCAAAGGTAGTCGGACAAACTACGGTTTCCTTACTTACTCCAACATTCCTATGAATCTTAAAAGGTCTGCGATACCAAAGATCACCTGACATAGCTATTCCTGCTTCTTCATCTCTATCAGGATGTCTTTCATCGGTAACTACATAAGGAATGATATCAAGACAAGTACGTCCACCTGGATCTGGCTTAAATACATTTAAACCCTTTTGCAAATTCAAATAACCATAACTGGAATCTGCTGTTTTTTGCTTATGAGCATTTGTAGCAACTTTTCCTCTAAACTTCGATTCTTTTTTCATTTTTTATTATATTTGTTAAAGACATCTAACCAAGCTTGCATCTGCAAGGTACTTAACCAGTATACCATAAATGGTATTCCATAAACTATTAGTAAAACTAGCAAAAGTATTGCTAGGAGAATCCACCAGATCATTCTTTATTCCTTCTCATTCGTTGAGCAATACCAGCACTTACTTTTTTATCCTTTTCTTCTTTGTTTTTTCTTTCCTGAGATAAATCTCTAGGAATCATTGGGCCTGCAAAGTACTGTTGTCCGTGGAGTTTGACTAGATTTTCCAAAGCAGATTTTCTATGATCTACTGCCCTGGAAGCTCCAATAGCTACTTTAGCTTCAAACTTAGCCTGTAAAAACTCCTCCATAGCAACTTTATACTTCTTTTGGGTAAGGATAGTGTTTGTCACTACTGCTTCAGTAATTTTTGCTATTTCAAACTTCTCTGGATTGGTACGAATTTCATTGTCTAGTTCAGCTTTTACCAAATCCAGTTTCTCTTTAGCCTGATCCATATCCAGCTCCGCTTGAGCGGAAATACGAGCATATTGAATAACTAAACTGGGTTGGTTTAGCCATTCTACGTCCAGGCTCTGCTCGTCAATGTACATGTCGTTTTCGTAGTTCATAATTTATTTAGTTAATTGTTCTTCAAGCCAATCTATATAATCCAATAAAGGATAAAGAGGATTGTCTATATCATATTCATCATCATCTGTTTCTACAGTTATAGTAGCATTTTGATCTTCGGAAAAAACCCCAGTAACACTTTGGATGTTTTCTCTAATGGGATATTTTCCAGTTTCACTTTTATATTTCAATCTTAAATCTATTCGTTGCATATCATTTAAGTTTAATGGGTTGCTGAATAACAGGCAAACACAATTCCTGGAAAACCAGTATTGTAGGTAGGTTCCATAAAAGCTTCCATTACAGCTGCAACTGAATTATTTTCTGCTCCTTTCAAAAGTATAGCTTGACAATATCCTAAAATCACTCTACGGATACTTTCTGGATCTTCTCCTACTTTCAAAGCAGTTAAAATAGCAGCTATCTCTTTCCACCTAGTTTTACTGCTAGTCAGTATGCGGCAAAGGTCTATGATTTGAGCGGTTACTTCTGCTCCGTGTTTTGCTATTTCTAATTGCTGTTCTGGATCGACCCTCAATACCTGGTCTAGTATCTGTAAAGCATTACGAGGATGCCCCTGGGCACTAGAAACAATTTGCTCCAGTATTTGATCATCTATCTGCCCCTCCTCCTGTCTTACTATTCGCTTTAATAAACGCTTCATCATTTCGTCCTCTAGAGGCTTTACAACAAAGGTACTACAACGACCTTTCAAGGTAGGAAGAAGTTTTTGAGGGTCAGTAGTACAGAGTACGAAGTACACATGAGAAGGAGTATCCTCTAGAATTTTCAATAAAGCTGATAGCGCATCTGGGGTTGCACGGTGAATTTCATCTAGTATCCATACCCGACACTCACTTTCCATAGCCATGTACTGACTATTCTTACGAATATCCCTAATGGTATCAATTCCTCTAAAGTCAGCAGAATCTATTTCTCGACAATCAGAACCTTTGCTACCTAGTCGTTCTGCTATAATTCTACCAATAGTAGTTTTTCCACAACCAGTTGGTCCAGTTAAAAGAAATGAATGCGGACAGGTCTTTTTGTTGTTTAGCATAGCATCTAAAGACGCAACTAACTCTTCATTTCCTTTGACCGCTTCCAAAGAAGTAGGTCGGTATTTCAAATATAAACTCATAGGGTTTTATTTATTATATTATACGGTTTTAACACTTCTGATTTAAGCTAAAGGATATCTTTTTTTCTCTGCCCAGCTTTGGTCTATTCCTGCTAAATCCGCGTCTATTTCTAAAGGAACATTTATCCACTTCCAGGCATTAGGAAGATCAGTACATGTAATTTTTTTTACTGAAGATATAACTTGTTCTAATTCATCTGGATGAACATCAAAAAGTAAACTATCATGGATCTGGGATATAATTCGAGTATCTAATTTTTCATTTAAAATATATCTATCCTTTTGGATTAGGCTCCAAAGCAATCCATTAAAGGCAGTACACTGAATCGGATAATTAATAGCATCGTTTTTTCCCATTAATCCGGTAAATCGAAATCCAGTAAAAGTATCAATATAACCTTTTCTTTGGTACTTTAACCAATGTCGTTCCTTCCAAGCAGTATAGGTTTGATATCGAACATTCCAAAATTGATCCTCTATTTTTTTAATATGTTCGATAAATTTATCAAAAGATCGTATTCCATTATTAATCATATGGTCTGATAACGTACCCTCATCCAAAGAAATTCCCTGACTAGGTTTCCATTTACCTTGAGGAAGCTTTACGATGTAAGCAATATTTACAGCACAATTTTTATAATAACTACCGTAGAATTGAGGAAATACAAAACCGTTTTTAGCAGCATATCGAAGAAGTTTATGAATAGAATTACTTTTATCTATTTTATCAATAAAAAATAATTGTTGAGCTATATCAGAATGCATATCTCCATGAAGAATATCGTAGATCAAGGTTTCATCCTTATTGTATGCCGCTGCTATTCGTACTTCTAACTGTCCAAAGTCAACTTCTAATAATTGGTGCCCGGGTCTAGGAAATAAAGCACCCCTACAAGTATTCATCATTTCTTTATCCCTCACTGGAATGTTCTGGAAGTTTGGAGAATCCGAACTGGATCTGTAGGTACGAGCAATATGTAAATTAAATACTGGATGAATTACTCCGTCTACCTGTTCTCTTTCAAATCCATCTAATACATCTAAAGACTTTTTTATTCCAGTCTTTTCTTCATAGAATTGAAGTTCAGGAATGTTTAATTGTTTCAAGGATTCTTCATCAGTGGAACCTTTCCCAGTAGGAGTTGTTTTAATTGGTTTTATATTTCTTACTCCATATAGAAATTCTCCCAGTTGTTTAGTGGAATATATGTTGACAGATTTATTAATAGACTTTTGCCAATCTTTGAAGAATTGGGATTGTTTAAATTCATCTTCTATCTGAACACTTTTCTTAATTAATTCTTTTTGTTTATCTCTAATATAGTCCATATTTACACACATTCCCTGACGTTCAGCCCTGGCTAGGGCTAAAACTCCATCCTGCAGGAGCTGGTATGCTTCTTGAGTGTTTGGATGAATCTTCATTTTTTAATTTTACAGTAATCACTAAAACCAGAATTTGGATGTATTACAAAATCAAAGCCGTATCGTTTACCTAATGCACCACAATTTGCGCACTGGTATATATCATACCCCCCCTTTTTCAGTGACAAGGCTCTTTTTAGTCCAAGTATGTTTTATACGCATAGTTGATGGATTAGCCTTTATTGGACGTACAACTACAACTTTCCTTGGTAATTCACCAGGACGTAAAGACTTATTAAATTTAGTAATTAAGTCTTTTGCGTAAGATAATTCAGTATCAAATACTGTAGTGCTTACTTCAATATGTTCAATCCATGTATGGTTAGCATCTGATACTACCATTTTAAAATTGAGATATTTCATATCAATCTTCGATTAGCCTTAAAAATTCATTCCATCCGTCAGGATTCATTTTAATATTGAATTCATCGTCTGGCAATTCAAACCACACGACATCCATTACAGTCTTCATCTTACCTACCTGTTTCATTTTCCTCAACTCAAGTAGTTTATTCCACTCAATCTCAAAACCATACTTAATAAAAAACCATTTGAATTTGTCTTTACTTAGATCAAATTCGATCAACCATTGTTCGTTGTTCATAGCTAGAAAGGTAAAAAATTATAATTCATTATTTTCATTTGCAACATAGCAAGTCGATATTCATAAACGCTGTCAAGAGCGCAGTAGTGTAAAAGTTTATCTACACCATCTTCAGTCTTAATCAAATCAAATATCTTATTGAAATCATTAGCACTATTTCCTCCACTATGAAGATAAGGATCAAGTTCACTAGAATAATCTATGATTCCAAATTGAACATAAGCCTGGAATTTTAATCCGGTTATTCCTGGTCGATTATCTAAAATGTGGGCAGCTAACATACTATCCCATTGCCACCAAAATACATCTTGTTTTAATCGTACTTTACTCCAAGTATCTTCAAACTTGATGTTGTGAGCCATTTTACTTATCCTTGGATTTTCTAACAACCTTAAAAAAGGCTTTCTTCCAAGTTTAGTATCTGGCATTAGAAATACATAGACGTGATCCACTGTATCGGCTACTGAACAGCATACAATTCGGTGTCCTTTAGCATGGGGTTTTAATCCGGTAGTTTCATAGTCAAAGGCTACCATATCAGATTGGATATTATCTAATACCGATAAGTCTTCAATCACCTCTATTTTTGGTTCTTTGTATTTAGGAAAAGGATCGTTTAGTTTTTCAATAGCCGATTCTAAGTCCTGTATCCAAATAACTTCTTCAACTCCATCCTTTCTTTGATTTACAAAACTGGGATGAAAGATAGGGCAAACCCAGGCTTTTAAATCTTGATCAGGAATAGTCCACCCCCTCCACTTGAGTATTCCTTCTAAATCCCTTTTCCAACGATGTCCTAGTAAACTGTAAATAGCAGAAGTACCTAATAACAAAATTAATTTGGGCATATAGGTATCTACTGTCTGCAATACAGATTTACGACAACAATCTACTTCGTGATTAGAAGGTAATCTATCATCTATCAAATGACATTTACAAGCATGGGTAGTTAAACAATCTTCATATAAGTCAATTCCCAATCCTTCTAAGGTTCTTTGCAACAACTTTCCAGATTTTCCTTGCCAGGGTATTCCTGCCCGATCATCTATTTCAGATGGGGTTTCCCCTACTATCAGAATACCCTTTTTGAAATTGCCATAAGGAGGAAATTTTGGAGTAAGGCATTTACTACCCAATCCACAGGAGGCACATGAACAAATCTTTCCCTTTGGACGGGATTTAGACTTTGTTTCGGCTATGGTAAAAAAGCCTTCCATTAGACTTTACTAGCTGCTTTCAAAGCTACTACAAAAAACCAATCTTCTCCTTCAAATCTCAGAGCATGCTTATTGAAAGTAAATTCCTGGGTTTCTTTCAGAATATCTCGTAACAAAGAAGGAGTAATGTTGAAAGACAGACTACCTTTCCACTTGATCCGTATAGTTTCCTTGAACCATCCTATTTCAGATTCTGAAGTAACTTCTAAAATACCATCTTTGAAAGTCAAAGTAACCATTTCGCTTATGCTGTCATCTCTTTTAGAAAACACCATAGCTCGTTCTAAAACTTCGCTAATAGTTTCTTTCAAAGCTATTTTTTCTCCTTCCACTACGGTGTAGGGATTCATGTCAGGAAATTTATCTTCAAATATTCGACAAGATAGAATTGTTCCTGATTCCGTCATAAAATGAACCCAACCTACTCCTTCTGCTACTTTTATTGGAGCTAATTTCAATACGGTTTGAGCAGAGGATGAAGGCAATAGAAAAGTCTTAACTAGTAAATCTTTATCCAAGGTCAATCGGGAAATACGAAAACTATCCGAAGCCTCCACATATCCTTTATCGCTGACGTGTACGCAAGTTAGGATCGGTCTGGAACTCATAGATGAGCAGGAAGGAATAGTGAATTTCAATCCTTTCAGGAAATTAGAGGGTAAAGTTTTCCACTTACCCATATTTCCTATTTCCTCTAATGGAAGTTTGATTTCCTGTTGTAGAATCAATCCAGCTCTAGCTTTCCCTGAAATAAGTATAATTTCATTTCCAGTTATTTCTATTTCAATTTCTTCTGTCTTTACCTTTTTTAAGTATTGATATAATTCTTCTGCTTTGATTGCTCCGGTAATATCTAATCCCGAAACGGGGTGTGAAATAGAAATTTCATCGTTATACGTGGTTACTCGACCGTTGATGAACGCAAAAGACGTAGACTGTTCTATGACCTCGTTTCCTGATAATCCAGGCTTAACTATTTCGAGCGCAGCGGTTAAATCATTCTTTTTCATCTTGTTTGGTATTTATTAAAGAATACATTAAGTTTTTTTCTTTTGGATTCATCTTGTCTTTAAATTTCTCTAATCCAGGATTGTCTAAAGCTCCTCCGTCATTTACTAACATTTCCCATTTTAATACATCAGGATCGGTATAGAACAAATAGCGGGTAAACTCTTGAAGATAATCTTCTCCTGGTTTGGTAATACAAAATCTAAAATTTACAAATTTCCAATTTACATCCCAGGTATTTATTGCTACTATTTCATTGTTTTCGTCCTTCAATACTTTAATGTAAATACCTAATGAAATCAAAGAAGCAGAAGTCCGGTTGAAGTAACTCCAAATGAATGGAAAGTCCTTTATGGTTTCTGATTTAGCGTCTACCCACTCCAGTAAAAGCTTTAGAATAGAATTCTGGTTAAATTTATCGGTATATACCCACTTTTGATGCGATTTAGGCCACTTTCGTATGTTCTTCCTATATACGTTCCAGCTACCTCCCGATAAGTCCTTAAAACTGTTGGGATCGAATATGTATTCATAATCCAGGAATACAAATTCAGATAACATGATTGGAGGTTTATTTTTTTCATTGAAAGTAGTATAAATCCAAACTTTGTCGTGAGGATAGGGGGCTAAACCCTTTCCCATTTGAACGAGCATTCCTGGGAACAACAACCAATCATCAGCTTCTACCCAAACCCATCCATTTTCTAGATAAGCTTTTGCTTTGGATACTAATAAATAAGGCAGACTGTGAAAGAAAGTTGGTCTAATCTTTTGTCTTTCCGCCAAAGTCAAATAATCGGCTATCATTAGCTTTTGCATCGTCTTTCTTTTTACCGCAAGATGATTTACTACTATTGGTTGAATACTCACTTTTGAGTTTAGCTATAAGCTTTTTAGATACCCCGCCAGACTTCCGGCTTTTTCCCCCGCCTTTCATGATGTCCTCCTTCTAACAATTTTAGTTTCTGATTCCGTTACATTCCTTGCTTCTTTCAATTGAATTACTTCATCATACAAACAACAGGCAATCACTCCACGAATGGAACGCTTGTTGTCGTCAGTACCTTGGATTATTATGAAATCCTCTTTTCCCATTTTAGGAAAGCTAAACTTCAAAGCATCCTGAAAATAAAACAAAGCCTTGAAATCATCTGTTTTAATCGCTACTGGTCCAAAGTCCTCTGAAATTTCTTCCTTTAGGAACCCTTCATTGACTTTCTCTATTTCAATAATTCCTCCTGAATAGATGTTTCGTTGAATCATCTTGATCGTTCCTCCTTTAGTACCAGAGAATTCAATGTGACTCAGGTCTGGATCTAACAATTCGATAACATCCTTAGATAGAAGTATAGTTTGAAAATCTTCTTCAGTGGGTTTGTACTTCCAATACAATTCTTTTACCTCTTCTGGAGTAAGGTCAGTTGTTCCACAAATCTTTTTACGCTGATACTCTCCTTTTTCAGAGTAAAAGACAATCTTTCCATCTTTTTCCTCAAAGACGTTACTGTCGTAGTCATTCGCTTTAAAACTAATCGGTTGTTCAAAAGTTCCTTCTGACTTTCGCAACCGGAATCGCAAGAGAACAGTGTGATCATAGTTGAGTATTAAAATATCGTTTTCAATAGCATAGATAGTATTTCTCAATCCGCCACTTTGATCCAGGGCTACAGCTTGAGCGAACAACTCTTCCACCAAATTTGAGATTTTCATATGATTTCATTTATTAAATTTTCCCTATAATCACTATTATCTTTATTCCAAAGTAATCCATCTTCATCCCTTCCGCAAGGAACCAATCCGGCAGACCATCGGTGAGAGTAAGCCATATTTCCTTCTAAGTTCCAAAGATGGTGTACTTCAGATTTCAATTCGTCTGTAAGGAAGCCTCCATGTTTATCTACATATCGTACAAAGTCGCTCCAACTAGTGGTTCTATTTCTACGTCCAATAAATCTAGCTGCCATTACCGTACAACCATAGTTCCACCCTCCTTCAAACCAATCCTCTACTTCGCAACAAATACTTTGATTGTTAGTTGGATTATTTCCCATGTCAAAAGTAGAACAGGAAAATCCTCTTTGACGGAATAAATCCATAAACTTTCCAAGAAGTAACGAACCTAATGGTTGACTATCCGCTCCAGCAAGAAACATTCGATCATAGTCATATCCTTTGTTTATAAACTCTTGACGGATACCGCTATTGTTAGCTGTATAGGAATAAGTATCAAAAGTAATATGTCTGGCTCCAGCATCCCAAATATCTTCCATATACTGGGCTACTTCTTCAGGATTATCCGTAAGTAAAAACAAATAAGGTTCTATTCTGGGTACAGCTCTTACTCCAGCTTCATTTAGAAGTCTAACAGCTTCCAGTCTTTTAGCATAAGAAGGTGCTCCAGGTTCTAGATTTTTAGTGATTTCTTCGTTAGAAGTTAGCATCGTAATATGAACGGCAGCTTTTGCCGGATTGTCTGCTAAAGCTCTAATGTAATCTCCTTGAGCAGGTAAACCGGATTTACTATTGATCATTATTGGATATTCAATATCCCGTAAGTATTGTAACATAGCTAAACTGATACCATACTTTTCTTCACTTCTAGTAAAGTCTTCAAACCGTATTCCTAATCTCAAAGGAATTTCTAAAGCGAATGCTTTATTGATACCTGTTAAATTAAATTTATCCTCTTTAGACATAACTCGATACTTGAGCATCTTATCCATTTCCGATTTATAGTAGTCTGGATTACAGTGACGTAATCCCATTGTTTTACTATTGTCGAAAAAAGCAGTATAAAGAGAATTTCTAAAATTATTTGCATAGCAATAAATACATCCGAAGTTGCAGAATAAACCGTCCCAAACATCTCCATTGAAAGGCATGGGACAGGCTGCTGCTCTTACTGAAATTTCTAAAAATGAATTTATTTCCTCTGTATTCAACAACCTTTCCTGCTTACGCCATTCTCCATGACGTAAATTAAATTGACTATAATTCTTTTTTCTTCCCTTTTCCCGTACCGCCTCTGACTTCCTATTAGAAGAACCTAATTGGGTCATTCTAGGAATTATCTTGCTAACTAATTTTCGCAACTCCCAATAATTGATATCCATCATATCTTTTGTTTCTTATAAATTTCTCTAGCCAATTCCAATGAATCTTCTACATTTATTCCAAACATCTGTCCTAAATCCTGAGCAGACTTCAACAATTCCATTACTTTTACTAAATACGGTCTTACTGAAAATTGAACTGGAAATTCCGCTCCAAATAGATTTGTATCCATCTCCCTTCGATACGGTTTTTCAGGATGAAATTCAGGGTCTAGTAAAGCTTTAAAGCATTTGTGGTTGCTGTCAAAACTTTGTTTAGGAATCCACTGATCTTCCTCTTTCTTAAATATCACGGTTTCCGTGAAATAGGGTTGATTACCTATTACAATATACCCTGGCCATTTTTGTTTTACCATTTTCTGCAGAATAGCCACGCTGCAGTTTTCTTTTGAGTAAGCCATGATTTTTATTATTTATGATCCGATATTCCAGAACAGAATAGGCTTTTTTAAATCAGGTAGATTTCGTACCAACCACTCCCATGCCTTAGCATCATAATATGAATGACAGGGAAAATGTACTTCAGTTTTACATTCTTCAGTATATTCCCAACCTGGATCTATTAAATGAATATTTACAATAGATTTCAAAAATCCTTCTGTTTGTAATCCCGCTTTCTTTTGAATAACTTCTTTTTTATGTTCAATACTTCCTGTACGGGTAAATACTCCATATAAATTTACTTTTGAAAGTCCTGCTTGTTCTATTCCTCTCCAAAGTCCTGCAAACATTGTTCCACTACCTATACAAGATACTATTGACTTGAATCGTATTCCAGTTTGAATTAAGGTAAGCCTCATTTCTTTAGCAGTAGCTTCTATGGATTCTTCAAAAGGTAAACCTAAAGGTAACATAACTCCTTTTGGATCGTAAAATTCCTGTAATATCTTTTTACTTTGATACCAACCTACTTTAGCTCTACCTGCTGGAATAGGATGAATTATAGGGTGAAATTGTTTCCATTGTTCTCTATGGTAAGCTAATACATCAGGAGTAACTTTATACTGAGGATCAAAGATCACTGCTACCATATCTAATATATTACAAGCCCAAGCTACTCCCCACCCCGCCATACTAATTGCAGTTTCAGTATATCCTACGGTTTCCACTCCCGAATCTTTCAACTTTCTTAAATGATCTAAAACTCCTCTACATTTAGAGAACGGTGGAGCTGGTGGTTGGAAGCAAAGATCATCTCTCTTTACATAAATACCGCTATATAATTCTACCGGAGTTGTCATATTATTCTAAAGGTTTGAGAACCATCCATTACTGGCCATAAATATTTGTTGTTGTTGAATCCTTTGTCGCTTATAAATAAATGAGCATAAAAGGCTTCATCCTTTTCAATCAATCTTGCTCGCATAGCTTTATGGAAACAGTGATCTCCTAGCCACCAGGGAGTATCATCAGCTTCTCCAGGTATTACGAAAAATTCGTATTTGGTATTAATGGAATGTTTTTCAATACAAACTTCTAAAAAAGCGTTGAAGTATTCTTTCAAGCTAAGAGTAGAACCCTGCCACATTTGTACTGCTGGATGCTTACTCCAGGAAACAGATCGACCTTCCAGTACATTTATAATTTGAGCAGCTTCTACGACCTGTTTCCAGCATCGTTTTTTATCCAGTATTCTAGCACTGGCTTGAAAATTTGAGTAAGGTAAAAAGGTTTGCATATTACAGTCCTGCGTCTTTTAAAGTATAAAATTCACATTTCTCTCCTTTGATGATTTGGGTAGCCTGTTCAATATCACCTGATCCGTCATAGGTACGTTCCATTATTTCTTCAAACGTCTTTCCTCTTTGCTTCAACTTCTTGAAGTAGTGAGTATTGAAAGTACAAGGATTAGGTACATTTACTCCGCAACAGGTATTTGCTTTCTCTATCCAATCAGGGCCAGAGTTTACAAAATCAGGACACCCAAGTCTAATGCCATATTTTATAGATAAATTCAGCAGTGTTGGCAATATCTTTTTCCATTGAGCATCCTGATTGTAATACCATATTTTTTCAATATCTATTCCTATTGCAGCAAGTCGCTTGGCGACAAAAGCATTGAAGTGAAAGTTGTATACATTGTAACTTCTTACTTTATATTCCTTCAATAACTTCAAAGTATTTTCAAAATCATCTACGGTATGGAATCCTGGAATGAAAGGTTCTCCATTTACCCCTACCGTAAATTCATTATCTATCCAATATTTAATATGTTGAAACCGATCTGGAATCGGTGTAGTTTTTCCTCTTTCTAAAATTTCCCAATCTTTTTCTAAACCTGGACTAATTACAGGCATAATCGTAACTAGATTGAAATTCAATCGTAGGTACTTGTCATAGTCCATTAGAATTTCTGTAAATCGGGTCTGGATTACAAAGCTCCATTCATACTTCCAAAGTAAACTAAAAATGGTAGGAGCTAATTTATGGATTCTTTCTGCAGGTTGAAACGGGTCTGATTTATTTCCCCAACGAATCGTTTTCTTTTGAGCTAGACAATGAGCCAGAGGAGTTTTAGGATTTTTGTTTTTCAGACCACTTTCTAATTTCCTTGCTAACAACATTAAGTCTAGAGGTTTTAAATCATTTCCCCATACTGCGTTTAGTCTACGGAGGTAGCAATGATGACAATCTACGTAGCATGATCCGTAGCTGTCTAAAGATAATGCTAACGGACAGTAGAGAGAATCACTACGTACGCTCAACGAACTCTTTAAAAGCTTTTCCATAGGTTAAATAAAAAAGCACTCCTCAAGATATAGAATATCAAATATTCGAAATGAACATTTTTGTCAGGAGTGCTTATTTCAAAAAAAGGTTAGGTCAAGGGAACTTTAACACCAAAGTCGAAGTGCGGAGCCATTTTTACAATGTACCGGATAATAAACTTGGCTTCGTTAGTGTTGGCTTTGCATCCATGAGTTTCCATAAAGGAATCTGCATTCTTAGCCCAAACATCAATAGACTTCGGACTATCCAGCAAAGCTTCACAGACAGCATCTACCCTGGAATAAACTTCTTTCTTTTCCTTGGGAGCTTTAACAACCTTTTCCTTGGGAGCAGGTTTTTCCTTTTTAACAGGAGCAGGAACGGGTTTAGCAGGAGCTTTTGCTACAGGCTTACCTACAACTTTCTTAGCGGGTTTTGCTTCTTCCTCCTCTTCAACTTCTTCCTCAACTTCCTCTTCCTCTACCCCTTCTTCAACTGGAACCGGTTTAGCTGCCCTCTTCGGTTTTGCTTTTTCTTCAACAGCGTCTTTGAACGGCCAAAGCTTGAGCAGCTTCAGTTTCTCAATAGTGTCTTCGTCAAAAGCATCCCGATCCCCTGGCTCGATCAGCTCAGCAGCTTCTTTAATGCCCGTCAAGATGTCTTCATCTTCGGTATCTTCATCCAATGGAATGGGCGGATCACACGGGATAACTTCCATGATACCTTCAGCGGTTTTGATTAAATCATTTCTTTTCATAAACTTAAAAATTTAGTAATAAAACAAATAGAAAAATTAGTCGAAGTTAGTATATTATACGATAATTTACACCTTGATTTAAGCCTTAGGCAAAATAAATTTTATAAAAAGCTCCCCAACACGGGTTGACCTCTTTTTAGATTTTGAAGAACGTAAACTACATTGTTCGTATCACATTCTCCTTCCCGTATCATTAATTCGTTTAGGCGCATCAATCCTATTTTCTTTTCTCGACCATCTGGATCTTGATTCATGCCAAAAAATCCGGTGGTATGTCCGTACTTTCTCTTGTCTTCACTGAAGTTTTTTAACCGTAGTAAATTACGATCATAAGAATCCGCATCAGCCTGGGTAACTGTAACTACTAAGGCTTGTTTGCCTCCCCGTTCTTCCTGGGATAGATTTCTCAAACCCTTCCAAATATCGTTTTGACTATGCCTAAATTCTTTTACTTCAGATACTAACAAATCTGCATAATCAACAATGATAATATCTGGAATAAAGTCATGTGCCATTTCCCATTCATTCAACAGGGATTTTATCTTGGAAATAGATAAAGTTCCATTGGGATGAGAAGACATCATTATCTGACGATTAGTCTTTACAAAATATCTTCTAAAAACCCGTTTTGCTTGTTTAGCATCTAATGGTTCCTTTACATCTACCCATTGTACCCAAGGCACTCCTACTTTCTTATTTCTAAAATCACTACAATTTCTACAAGGAACATAATCAGGATTGTCTTTCAAAGCTTCTTCCAAATCCGAATAGGTTACAGAGTAGCGAATATCTTTTTCATTAAATTTGTCTTCAAACACCCCAAAGTTACTTTCCCTATCCTTCTTTTCACAAAGGTTCAATTGATTGTACATGCAGTCCGGTACAGGCTCTAACATCTTGCCGCAATACTCTTCCCGATCGGATGCTTTAGCTAGGTGAATACAGAACCTTCGTATCTGTTGACCCTCTGTCATATCTCCTGCTTGAAAGAAAGCTACTTTATTCTTTTGACGAACCCCTCGAATAGCCATGTCCATCAACAAATAACTTTTACCTCTCTTTTCACTAGCTAGAAAAGCAACAAAGCCTCCACGGACTAATTGACGGTTCAAAAACTTGCCTAAAGCCTTCGGATAGTAGATTAACGGGGTACTGGCTTCCTCGAAAGCCTTTTCGACTGCCCGTAAGGCATTTTGACTGGCGAAATTTAAAGTTAAATCCTCCTCCTGGGTAATTCCTTTAAAGGATCGTGCGAGTGCCGTAGCGGCATCCAAATCGCCATTTTTTAGCAGATCGGTTATTTTGTCCGTATGGATCTCTAGATGTTTACTTGCAAAGTGGAATTTAGTCTGGTTTATGAGGTATTCTAAATCGGTTTCTGTCTTGGTAGATTCTTCACTTAAACTGGGTAGTATTTCTTGTTCGATCTCCTCAGCCATGTCCTTGGGTAGGGAACCCATCTTAGAAAAGTAAATACCTTCAAGATTTTTGTTAGGGGCTTCCTGATACTTATCGAAGTATTCGATGCACCAGGTCGCTATCCTTTTAGCCATGGTAGAGTTCAACAATCGGTTCTGATAAATTCCCCGGACTTGTTTTAGGTACTCCGTGGAGGTTACCATACCTATTATGATTTTCCTTTCAATGAATTCGTCCATAGGGTAGTTTGCGAATTATTTTGTAACTTCTTTCAATTCTAGAAGTGATACGATCATCCCCTAGTATGAGAGCAATCTCTTGTAAAGATAAATTGGAAGTTATAATTGTCTTTTTCAAATAGTCATAGCGATGATTGATTATGGAATATAAAATATGTAAAATCCAATCAGTAGGTTTGCTCGTTCCGAAATCATCTAAAACTAATAAGTGGAGGTTGCAATAGTAATTTAAAATTTCCTGTTCTGTAGGTCTAGAGTTTGGATCGTAAGAGGATTTAATTTTATTGATTAGTTCAGGCATAGTAATAAAAGCACATTTTTCAGTTTCATCCCTTGGGCCTCCATTTAGATATATTTGTTTTTGTTCTTCCAATAACATGAAACAAGTATAGATCGTTTTTCCAGTTCCGGTATCCCCATAAAGAAAAGTGGATTCTATGAAACTGGGTAAATCTTTTGGAGTAGGTAGAGTTTGTAAATCTCGATTTATTCTTGGAGGTAATAAATCCAGATAATGTTTCAGGTTGCGTTTCAACCATTCTTCTTCGGTTCTCATGGTTTAGATTTCTTGATCGGCTTCCCGATATACTTTTCCTTTTTCACGATACCCTGTAACGGGTTTATTTGATTGGGAAGGATATTTTTTCCTTTTTATAGCATCCTCTAATTTTATAAATTTTTCACGAAAAGATTTTCCGGATTCAATCACTGGGGTAAATTCTTCCTCTATATTTATTTCATACCAAGATAAGGCTTCCTGAACCCTTGAAATGGAAACTTGGTTCTTTTCAATTAATTGACAAAATTCTTTAGCCCACCCTTCTATTATTTTTGGAGAAAGGTGGATTTTCTTTTTAATTAAAATTATATCGTACAATTGGTTTGCTAGTGGTAGATATTTTAAGTATCCAGCCGTTGGGTCAGAGAGAGTATTATTCTTAGGTTTATTATTGTTTTCTTCTTTAGGTTTATTATTCCTTATATATATGCCCTCGGAAAACCCAACGGCTAGCTCTGGGGTTTTCCGAGAGCTAGCTCTGGGGTGGGTAAGCTTCAAAAGGATATTTAAGTTTAAATGATACCATTCTTTGGAAGGAACGCCTTTACGTTTAGTTTCTAAAACTCCATCTTGAATCAAGGTAGATTTACAGGTTTGAAGTTTAAATAATGTAAGACCCGTATCTTCCATTTGTTGTTGATGAAGTATATAAAACCATCCTTCTTCAGTCATTTCCTGGGATAAAAAATATTTATACTTATCTATCAAATTAGATAAAAATATAGTTATATCAGGGCCATAATGTCTTAACAAGGATTTATTTACTGTAAGGTATGATTCAGATGAAAATATTTCTAAAGCGAAATTTTCATTAAATTCTGGTTCTTGTTTTATTCGTATCATATTTTCATAGAATTAGAGAAAAAAGAAGGTTTGAAGGTTTCGGTGCGTGGCCTCACTTACTTCCTTCAAACCCATAAAATAAACCTATGCAAAAGTGCTTTATATTTGACGGCCACGTAAATATATCAACGGAGAAGTAAAAATAGATCGAAAAATCGAAATAAAAAAATTTCATAGTTAATTTCTTTAAATCATTTTACACCTCTAATTTTACGGAAAATATCTTTGTAATAACAATCTCTTTTGGTCCAAGTTGGTGACTACCTACCTGATTCCAAAGTATTGGGTAGATCGGTAGATTCTTAACAACTCTGCGTTGCCGGAATCCCCCGTTAAAGTTAGTTACAATGGTGTTTCGCCCAATATCTATCAGGTAGGGTACTCTTTTACCTACGAAGGGAGATATTGGGATTTTAGCCACTTGTTTCGCTTTATACGGGGCATAGCTAGTTATAACTGAAGTGCTCATTTCTCCTATATGTCCAGGAGTATTAGTTTCAAACCAATCCTGTTCCGGTATAATCAATTCTCCGTTCTTAACGTAGCGGGTAGTTGATAATCCCCATAAGGCTTCTACTACGTTTTCATCTCCTGATAGTTCTGCTTCAATTGTAAGTTTACCTTCTTGTATGTTGAAATTTCCTACAAGGCAGTTGCTAACGTGGGTTAGGATACTTCCGTTGAAATCTGTTGGAGGAATAGGAATAGAATATAAACTAAAATATTCCTCTGTTAATTTCATAGGATAAAAACTGGGCGCCATAACCCAAAAAATATCCATTATTTCTTTATGATTTACTTTGTGTTTAGACAAATCCATAGGATTACCTTCAAGCCAATTGTAAGGGTAACTTTTACCCATACCACCGTAAGGCATCCAATCTAATCTTGCTCGGAAGTATTTAGCAATTAGATTAGGATCATCCCAGCGTGTTATTTCAAATACTGTTTTCATAAGTAGGTTTTTTAGATTTATTGTCTAACCAATTCATAATCTGCTCTTGCTTTTCCTTTGGTAGTTTTCGGAAATAAAGCGAGTAGTACAACGTATCGGTCAGTCTTACGCAAAGCGTAAAGATAAAGAACCAGGCGAAAAAGTGGAAGAGGATGAGGAGTTTCATTGTGTTATCTACTTACATTGATAATTGCTTCGGGATATGCTTTGCAGGCTTCCAAATATTTCTCAACGAAAGGCACAAAGTGTTTGTATAAACCCCATCCATTCGAAGCGTTAAACTGCTCAAAATATGCGGGTCTTTCTTTCAGGTCACGCAATCCATTCTCAAGTAGTTCGATAATTTCACCGGCTTTTGTTTTTCCGATCTCTTCGGGTCGCCAAAGCGCATAGTAAATCCCTGCCTCTTCTGTCATTTTCCCAAGATTGTGCGTAATGTTTGCCCAATACAAATTTTCCGTTGGATAGGTTAACATTGGGTCCGTTAAGTAAACATCTAAACTCATTTGTACTCCTTATTTTTTGTTTTCATTTCTCGTTCTGTTTATGTTCTGCGTCCCATCCAAGTTCAACCTTCAATGACAACCGTGTCAACCCCGCCTGAAATAACTAGTTTCCTTTTATTGGTCAGGTAAATTGTCGCCCTGTCAGATACGGGCGGGGCGGTAAAAATATATGCGTCCGTTCCGAGTATAGCGAATCGGCTACTGGTCAATCCCTTTGTATCAACCCCATCTGCTATTGCCGTAACTGGACTAACCATCCAAGCGGTATCAACATAGGAAGTCATGGTTAGGTTCATTTTCTGCCTTTCACCGGCTAACGCACGTTCCATAAAGGCAACTGCTGAATCTCTGGTTTTAAATTCCCGTTGCAGGGTGTCTTTTAACGCGCGTACCCGCAAATCTGCGGTCTGGTTAAAGGTTATGTTACTTCTGCCAAATTCATCCGGCTTTTGCGTGTGGGGCAGTGACGTAAAGGTCACAACAACCCAAAATACAATCCATTTCATTTTTACTGTCCTCCAGTTAAGATTACGGGTACAATAAGTAGTAATTCGATCAGTAGCCCGACGACTACAAAGATAAATCCGTTGTGCTTTTTCATATTTTGATGAAATCAATTTTACTATTATTAAGGTCTGCTGAGAATCCCGGCATTGATATTACTGGATTCTGTTTCATCCACCTTTCAGCAAATATTTCAACGTTTTCAAGGCATGGTTTCAGGTCTGATTTCTCTTTGCCCGTGTACCATCCGTGGAAGTCGAGGGCAAATTTAGTGAGTTGTTGGGGTGTCATTCAGTAGGTTTTCGAGTTCTTTAATAATTTCAAGATTATAATTGTATTCACTTTTACAAACATCATCTCCTTCGTTTATGTATGTATAATAGTTTGACAATTTCTGGATTTTCTCTCTCCACTCTTTTTGCACATTGTTCATCGCCAATAATACAGTATCAATAGGAACAGAAATCGGGTCTTTTTCATGTCCGGTTAATGAACCATCAGGCCAGCCAAGTGTATTTTCGAGAATTTGTAAGTTGGTTTTCATTGGAGGAGGGATTCAAGTTTTCTAATAGCCCAATCGTTACAAATACAGGCGAGTGTACCTGCGCATTGTTTTTCGTTACTGGTCTGCAATGCTCTTATATCATCACGTATTCGATCTTCCCACTCCCGATCTCTGTCGGCTACGGCAAGGGCTACCTGTTGGGATGCAAATTCGTCAATTAGCGCAAGTAGTGAAACATAATCCTGCATCATCATCACAGATTGAATATGCTCTTTGCCGTATTCACTTGCATAATATTCTTCTGCCGTCATTGCCGTCATTGCCGTCATTGGTTGGGGTTGGTCTGCTGTGAATGGATTTGTCAGGCAATGCTTCCCACATACTATTCCCCAATCGGTATGATAGGATGGGTTACATTCTTCTCCGCAATAACAGCATCTTACTGGTTGTGCTGTCATTCCTTCCTGATTAGCGTCAGGATCTTTGGTTGTTGTCATTGGGTGGTTGATTTATAAATTAGGTTCTACATTGTTTTTTACATCTTCATCTGCATAATGAATGCAAGTGCAACCAGACGGGATAAACATACTAAGGTCATCTATATCTTCCCCTTGCATCTTATAGAAACCTTGTTTTACAAAATCTTCATCTCTATTTTTATACCCAACAAAAACATCACCATATTTTCGATTTGTTGTTGATGCGATTATTAGTGTCATTGGTTATTCCTCCTTAAATCCTAATTCCGACATTGAATACCCCTGTTTTTCAATCCATTCTTGGAAAGAATAATACTTACCGATCTCGTTAAGATACCGGTCAAACAATTCAATCAATTCTTCTTTGTCCATTGGTTAATTCTTTATTGTTTCCGAAATACTTACAATATGCAATGTTTTTACGTTATCATACATCAGAAGTGTGTCAGCAATAGTTCTTACGTATGATTGCCGATCCCAACCTTTTGGACAATAAATTTCATTTTCGTATTCATTATTTACGATAAACCTAATTGTTGTCGGCTTGCCAAAATAGAAATCAAGATCATATTTTATGGTAGATGAAATTGTGAGTTTAGGTGGTTGTGTCATGTTACTCCTTCCCTCCTTTCGGAGTTACTTTATTTATGGCGTCCATACGCTCATTAATCGTAATTTGTCCAGCACACTTTGGCGCAATTTTATCATATACAATGTCGTTTATAAAATAAGTAGGGTATCCTTTGACCGTTTGCTTTACACAACCACAGTAAACGCAAGCAACAACCAAGTCGTCAATACTGTTCCCAACCCTACCATTCCATTTATGCCTACCCGAAAAATAACTTTTCATGGCTATCCTTTCTTTGGTGGGGTGGGTAAGTTCTGAAGCATTCTCATACACATAGCAGCCGTTTGGATTAATTCTTCCCTAACGTGGTCAAGCGTTCCACCTTCGTAATGATAGTGCAAAACAGCCTTCGTTACTTCTCCGGCTTCTTCTTGCATGATAGCAAGTTGTCGAAACATATCAATAGGAAAATCAGGATGCTTTGCTTTGGCTCTTTCGAGTTCATCTTCTACGCTGATCCATTCCGGCTTTGGGTCGGGCTGGTCAACTTGTGGGATGGATTGGTAGGCTTCGGATTCGATAAATAGCGGAACAACAAGTTTACAGGATTCCCTTCGATCAAGAATGCCCATATACTCAAATTCCATAAACTCAATCACTTTTGCGATTATGAGTTTTTCTCTTTCTTGCTTGTTCATATCGGTTTATTTGTTTTTGATTTATCAAGTGAGGCTGTATAAATAGGTTTACCGGAATCATTATTTTCTAATTTTAATTTTAATCCCGTAACATACTCAAAATCACGTTTAAATCTTTCTGGATTCATGGATGCTACTGCACAATTTAATCCTTTTTCAAGATTAGTTTGTAATTGTAATATCATTTCGAAAGATTTGCCATATCACTTATATTGCTTATAATCGTTCATGTATTTCTGGATTAATACTATTTTCCAACTGCTTTATAGTTTCTCCTAGAAAGTCTAACTGAGCATTGATTCCATCTGATTCTTGTTCTATGGATTCAAATACATTTTTAGGCTTGTCCGGTGATAGTTCTTTTGCTAGGTTGATAGGCTGTACCTCAACTCCTAGTTCCTGGGTTTGAAAGTCGCTGATTCGTTTCTGAAAGTCAGCAATCTTTTTCCGCATCATAGCAAGATTCTTAATTATTAAGTCTTGCTTTTGTCCGTATTTCCGATCCATTAGTGACCTCCTTTCATAATGTAAAGGGTCACCCAAGTTAATATCCCGATCAGGAATGCCAAACCAAAGAACATCACGTACCAAAAGTGGTCGATGTCTTTGAAGAATTTAATTAGTTTTTTCATAATTCCCCCGTTGCTACAAATTTTTGTAAAAAAGGTAATAAGTCTGCTACTTGTTTTTGTGTTAAATGCATACGAGTAGTTAAAAATACTTCATCAGGAATTGGGTATGGTATCCATCCTGTAATTTCATTTGTCTGTATTCCAAATTGTTTCGCTTGACTTGCCATTATTTGCGGATTAGCATCATCGACTCCCAACCAAATACAATCTTCCATTGCTGCACTTGATTTTTGAATAGAGCAATTCACTCCATACCGATCTTTAAATCTGCCGGTAGCGAATCCTCTTACATTACCTTCTATTTTCATTCGTCTTTATTTTTAGTTTTTCGTAACCACTAGTCAATAAGCACACCAACAGCAATAAATATCAGTGCCCAAAGTAGGGTAGTGGCACCGTATCCTTCCATCTGTAGATTGTTCATTTCATGTTTCTTTAACAGTCCATTTATAGATGGAATTTAAGGTACGGAAAGTATTGTCTGATAGTATTTCTACTACCGGACTGGTTCTCCAATGAAAGCCTACCCAAAAGGCATCTCCTACAGTTGGTGGAGTTCTAAACATTCCTTCATGGATCTCTCCTACAGGAATATTATTTGGATGTTTTGGATCAGGTGCTTCAGCTAGTTTTTCTAAGATTATGATTTTCATTTCTTTAGTTTTATAGATGAAATAATGGTAGGATGAGTTAATGTTTTATACAGTTTTTCAAATTCCTCACGGAACATCACAAAAATCTCTGTCACTATTTTTCCTTCTTTCATGTGACTTACGGTAAATTCAATTTGCTCTTTCATGCTTTTTACAAATCAAATTTAAGAACCATTTAAATACAGAAAACAAGGCGCTGATAGGACTTCGTAGTTGATTAGAAATCTCTTGCCAATGCTTAGCGTTCTGACTGCCGTAGTAGGCATTGGTTTCTTCTTGGATTTGTTCAGGACTAATTTTCATCGTAGAAGGGTTTAAAGTATTTTTCATAGAATTCGTCAATCATATTAATACTTTCTTTTTGAAAGTTCTTCATATTCCAAGTCAGGGTAATTGGTCCAAATCTCTTGCTAAAAGTAGGAATAAGTTTGTAGAGTAAAAATTCCATCCAATGCATACTAAATTCCAAATATTCTTTTTCTTCTAATTCAGTTTCTTCGTGATGAATTTTGTATCCTTTCATTTCCCATTCTCGATCAGGAAATAGCTCTGTGGACATTTCAATTAGTCGATCTTGTTGTTCTTTGGTTAAAGAAATTGGTTTTGCTGTAATGTAGGTTTTCATATCTTGACTGTTAATCTTTTTATTCTACGATATTTATATTTGGCCATTCTTTTATCCTTCATAAACGAAATAGACCAGCAGTGTTTCTCTGTCCAGAATCCTTGAGATTCACAAAAGACTATTGCTTCTGTTTCTGTTTCTGTATAGGCAAAAGGTTCATATCCGTCAGCTTCTCTATTTTCCATAGGGTCAATCTAACCTTTTTCTATGAGGAAAATAATGTCGTTTTCTGTTTTCACAATTTTCCCTCCCAAGCAATTCCGTTTTTTGTATGCAGTCGCCAAGTTTTACCATCAAACGAAGGGACAATTCCCTGTTCCCAAAGATCAATACAGGGTTGAAATGGATTAATACCTCCGATAGCATCGGTATATTTCCATCCATTTAAGATAAAAAATGATGAATTATAAGCCCATACTGAATCCCATACTGAATCCCCTACTGAATCCCTTACTGAATCCCTTACTGAATCCCCTACTGAATCCCCTACTGAATCCCTTACTGAATCCCATACTGAATCCCTTACTGAATCCCATACTGAATCCCCTACTGAATCCCATACTGAATCCCATACTGAATTCCATTGTTTTAATAGTTCAATATGTGTTTCATTGATTTCAGGCGGATCAATTTGGAATGGATGAATGATAGGTTTCAAAACCAATTCTTTGACAACGGTTTTGAAATTTAAAGCCCTAACCCATTTTTCGGCTAAAGCATGGTCATCTGACTTGTTATTAATCTGATCTACTGTAAACTCACCTGTTAAAGGATTGAACTCATATTTATTTGAGTTATCCTCTTTCAAATTGAAGAGTTTACAAATACTTGAATGACTATCAAAGTTATAGTCTTCAGGGTTTGACTGGATTAGTTCAGACCTTTTTTCATCATTGAAGAAGAAACGGTTGGTCTTACCATCAGTTACGAATGAAAAGAATTTGCACATTTGGTTAATGTATTATTTGTTTAACGATATAATCTGCTTTACTTTGATCCATTGCTCCTGGATCTCCTACAATATCAATTCTAAATGCATCTACTCCCCGGAACCTTAAATCTCCAATTAATTGATTCGCTGCTTGTTTAGCTTGAACTTCATCTCCGTCAAAACATACTCCTACTCTTTTAAAAATCTTAGAAATCAATCGTACTTGTTGACGAGTATATCCTATTCCAAAAGTGGCAAAAGAAGATCGTCCAAACCTCCAAACATCGGTAATTCCTTCAACACAAATTCCAACTTCAGATTTTTCCTTTGGATGACGGTAGATCAAATGTTTGTAGTGAATTAATTCCCGATCTTCAGGACAGGACAGATATTTCAAAGAATGTTTATTCGTTACATCTCTTGATTGAAAAGACACCTGTAACCCTTCCCAATAAATTGGAGCAACTATTCGATGAGAATAGTCCAAAGAATCTAGCATAGAAATAGGGCCAGTACTTATCAAATTCCAATCATATTCTAGTTGTTCAGGATCAAATTTCCTTTTTCTTAGATAAGAATAATGAGAAGGAGTTAAAGGAGAAGTGTTAGATGGCAATTTATGTGCTTTTGATTGGATTTTACGGGTTATTACCTGTTTATCTGTATAAGATGTACCGGCATACTCTTTAATCAGTTTATCGGCATCAAACTGGGTAATTTTAAGTAGCTTTGAAACTACTTCGTTTGGCCAATGTATTCCGCATCTAAAACATTTGAAAATTCTACCGTCCAAAGTAGCTCCTAGATGAAATCCTTCATTTCCTGAACAGAAAGGACATTCTACATTTATCCATCCAGGACGGTTGTGTTTATGTCCTTCAGGAGCTACGGGAATAGAATAATCTAAATATAGTTGTAGAATATTCACGGGAGGGTTTTAAATTATTATACGGAAATAGGCTCCTTGATTTTAGGATACAGCTAATTTCATTTCTCGAATTCCGTTCCAAATCTTAGGTCTACTCCATCCTTCTTTCCGAAGAATAGTAAATATTTTACCTCTGGCTAGTCTTGGAATCAGGTCTTCAGGGATTTCTTCTAAATGATTCAAAATCACGGAAACTAATTCTTTACAAAGAGGATTTAAAGTTTCATAAAATTCATCTATCTCAGGTTGAAAGGTTACTATGGTATCTGGAATTGTAGCAGATACTTTTGAAAAAGGTAGAGGTACTTTCTTTTCACTCCGTATGAAATTCACTAAAGAATGATTTATAACTTTCCAAGCATAGGTAGAAAAAGCGTATCCTTTTTCAACATCAAAAGATCGTTTGGCTTCACAGTAGGCTAGTGAAGCTTCACTAAACAATTCAGCATAGTCTATTCCAGTAGTTGCGTGGAATGAACGAGCTATTTTGGAAATTAATTTTAAGTCTTTCATATTACATTTCATCTCTTGCTTTGTCGATAAGTTTCTGAATTGGGCAATCCTCTCTTTCGGAACAGGAAAAACAACTTACAAGCCATTTTTCATGCCGGCACTTAGATGCCTTCTTGATTTGAAAGGAGAAACTTCTTTGGGCTTTGGATCTTTTAGTGTCTTTAGTTTTCATAAAGGTTTTAGTTTGAATTACGATATTCTTTCAACAATTCACTTAGTAGACTTTCCTGTTCCACGGCTTGTCCGTCAAGGATACTTGTAACTACTTTCCTCTTGTGGTCAAGCAACTTTGCTATTCTCTCTTCTATGGTTCCATTGGCAAGTAAATAATGTACCGTCACGGATTCTTTTTGACCGATCCGGTGAAGCCGATCTATTGCTTGATCTATCTCAGATGGAGACCAAGGATATTCCAGAACAATTACATTACTTGCTGCTGTCAAAGTTATTCCAACTCCTGCTGCTTGAATGTTTCCTACAAATAGTTTTATTTTAGGATCGTTTTGAAAACTTTGTACGGCTTTATCCCGATCATACATATTTACAGAACCATCAATCTTTACAGATATATCTGGAAAAGCAGTCATCAAAGTATCTATTACGAATTTATGTACAGCGAAGATAACTAATTTCTGATTACCTTCTAGAAAATCCTTTATCCATTCGATAGATTCATTTAATTTTCCGATTACAGCTAACTGTTTCAAGGATTCTATTTGAGTAAGGACCTCAGCGCCAGCTGCTTTGATAGCAGCAATCTGTCCTTTTGTTTCCTTTATATAGGATATGAAATGATTTTCTGCTTTAAAGTATTCATTTTCATTGTCTATTTCCATAGGAACTATGGAGTAGATTTTGTTCGGTAAATCTTTCAATACATCTTTCTTCAATCTGCGAATCATTACCGTGGAGGTTAACATTTGGTGGAGCTTTTCCGTATTACTAGATCCATTGAAGTCCCAACCATATCCGTTGTGCTTGGCATTACAAAACTCTTTCACATAAACCCAATATGGAGGAATAGCATTACAGTTAATCAAATTAACTGCATTGAATATTTCAATAGGTCTATTCATCACTGGAGTACCGGATAAAGCGATCAGGTGAGGAACGGTTTTAGCAATCCTTTTAAAAGCCTTTGTTCTTCGAGCTGTATTCGATTTAATCTTTTGAATCTCATCCCCAATTAGAATTGTAGGATGTAATTTAGCAAACATAGGTAAGCAGGCATTCAAAATATCGTAGTTGACTATGAATATTTCTTTGCTTTTAAGCAACTTGTCCCTGGAAGTAACAATCACTTGTACTTTGGGATTAGACATCCACTTGTTTGCTTCCCTTTCCCAATTCAGTTTTACTGACTTTGGACATACAATCAACGCAGGACGTATTTCAGGATGAAGTTCCAAATAAGCGAGTGCTTGAATAGTTTTTCCCAAACCCTGTTCGTCAGCAATCAAAGCCCTACCATTTCTACTTTCCAAGAAAGATACTCCTCCGCCTTGATACGGAAACAATTTCCCTTTCAAGCCAGGTATCTTAATTGGAACAGATACTTCTTCAAATGTATTCAATTTCTTTTGTTCTGAAAGAAAATCGGTCAATCGAGAATCAATAGTATATTTCCATTCAATCAACTTCAATAAAGTTTCTTCCGTCAAAGGAGTAGTCCAATACTTTCCATATTCATCAGCGTGGTACTGACGTACAAGCAAACCTTTCACCCTGGACAAATCGTCATAGTTGAAATCAAAGTCTATCTTTATGACATATTCTCCAGTGGATCGGTATTTTGCTAAGTACGCATTTCGTCTAACGATCTTTTCCATTTCAAATCTGGATTGTATATTTAATTTCATTCTCCATTAGATACTTTTCTAATTCAGGGGTAAATTTAAAAACATTTACTGGTTTACCAGTCCGTGTTTGGTGCTCTGGAGGCAGAACTTTCTTTTGAATTTTCCACTTCCACTTTTGCCAATCTAGGACGATTATGCTTTTCATATTAATATTTTTTTGATTAAAGAATCCACCTGTTTAATAAGTTGTACGGAATTTCTTTCATAATTATGTCCATATTGATATCCTCTTACAATATCAATGCTGGTTATTAATGCTTTCAATAATTCTGGAGCAGATTCTATTAATTTACGATTGGCTTCAGCTTCTTCATTTGAAATGAATTCTATGTTCATTTTTTCTATTCTAAGAGAATAGATAGTTAACATTGGTTGTTGTTCCACTATCCATGGTCCAGGTGTGTGTTTTGTTTTCATTTTATTTTGTCTTTAATGTCATATAACAAATCAATTATAATGCTCAATGCAAAACAGGCGATGAATACGCACATTCTTGAAAACCATTTATCATCCTTTTGTATGATACAAATTAGGGCACTACCAAAGAAAATACCACTCCAAGTATAGAATAATAAGGGCACTATTCTTATTTTTTTCATTTTATTTCTTTTTTGAATTTGTTAAATTGTTTCTTTGCCGGACCAAGATTGTCGAAAGACAACCAAACAGCTGGTTTTAAATTCTCGGACTTGATCAGATGATAGGTATTATGTTCCCTATACAACTTCAAATATCCAAATCTGCCTTCAAACTTCTCGACATAGCCACAAGCGAAAGCATATTTGGTCAGGGTTCCATCTACATTGTGCATCATTGTATTCATCTTATGCCAGGATTAGTATTAATATTCCTACTAGTTCAATACAGATTGCTATTTTTATCCGTTTCATATTTTTTCCGGTTTTATTAGTTTGAGTCCTGCGGTGGAATCGAACCACCGCTTACTCCATAGCAGGACTAAAATTATATCTTTATCTGTTTGATTACATCACCTCCGTATGCATTTTTAGTTAATTGAATAAACTCAGCAATTGTATAAGAGGCAGTCATATTAATTTCATTGTTTTCCACAAACGATTGTCTTCCAAATTTACAGCTTCCGGTAAGAATCCCATGCCATTCAAAGAAGTCTTTTGCAGGATACTTTTTATTTGGTAAGAACTTTTGTAAAAACATCTTGATTCGATCTTCTACTGACATATTTTGCAAGGCTTTCTTTTGAGCATCAGCAAATGCTTCTTTTAGAGTTTTGCTATGAGCAAAGTAGTCGTCAACTTTTGCTATGTAGCAATCTGTTTGAGTAAGATCCTTATTAAGGATTGATCCTTTTGCATAGTTCGTATGTATATGATCAATGATGGTTTGTACATCGTCAATCATATACACGGTCTTTCCGTTTATGGATTTTACACCGGAACCAGAACCAGAACCGTAACCGTAACCGGAACCGTCACCGTAACCGTAACCGTCACCGGAACCGGAACCGTAACCGTCACCGGAACCGTCACCGGAACCGGAACCGTAACCGTCACCGGAACCGT
>Ga0172379_10001711_pt1 | contig 42392 bp, 34 predicted proteins | sample GrowelOW334metaG_FD_119756 | JGI IMG/M metagenome (GOLD analysis project Ga0172379, IMG submission 119756) | Groundwater microbial communities from an aquifer near a municipal landfill in Southern Ontario, Canada - Groundwater well OW334 metaG | ecosystem: Environmental > Aquatic > Deep... | reverse complement strand
TATAAATTTGGTTTGGTAAAGGCATTCATTGAGACAATATTTAAAGATTTGCCTGACGCCAAAAAACATTATGAAGAAGCGTTAGAAAAAAACCCAAACAATACGATAGCTTTACGTGGATTATGATTGATGGCATACGATCTAGGAGATTTAAACAAGTCACTCGATTATTTAAATAGATTAGATACTATTTCCAGATTCCACATTTTCCAACCGCATATGTTTGATTTGAAACTCCAGAAAATACTTTACAAAATATATCTGAAGAAATGAAATATATTTTGAGCTCTAAAACATTTCTACCTATTAACCAATTTTAAGGCAAAAAATAAGAAAACGATGAAAAAAAATTATGTACTATAATAAAATATATTTTCCAAGACATTTTTCTCCTGTGAATTGCCGATGAAGAACTAGAAAAAACAGCAACCCCCCTAAATCCCCCTTCACAGGGGGACTTGATGGAAAAACATTTTTTGACAAACCTCCCTTCCGCTTCGCTCCCTCCCTCCTTATCAGGAAGGATAAATAATTTTAAAATCTGATTATTAACGAGATAGGAAAAGTCGAGTGCAATGTCTAATGTGGGACCATTCCCAAACCCAAACATCGAGTCTGTATGTATCCAAGACCGCACTCGACGAGGCGCTTTTGCCTATTTATCCTTTAGGGCTTTTGCCGCCGGAAGGCGAAGTCCTCGTAGAGGGGAAAAGTAGGGCCGGGCGCGGGCAAGGCGCATAAGCAAGTTGGGCTTACGAAAAGCATTTAAAGCAAGAAATGATCCATCCATAGCACCCGACACATTTTCGTGATTTTCCTCTTGATTTTTTACGTAGCATCATTATAAGACACGTGCTATATAAAAATTTTTAGTTTTTAAAAATAAAGAAACCATGTGAAAAGTAATCGGAATCGACCTAGGAACGACCAATTCCTGTGTGTCATACATGCTCGGAGACAAGTCCGAAGTTATTGCCAACGCTGAGGGGAAAAGAACAACTCCTTCTGTTGTATATATCAAAGGAGATGAGTTGCTCGTAGGAGACCTCGCAAAGAGAAAAGCAATCCTTGAACCAAAAAATGTCATCCATGAAGTCAAAAGATTTATCGGAAGAAAGTATTCTGAAGTGATCGGAAAAGAAACGCTTCCTTATGACATCAAAGAAGACAAGGACGGTGGAGTGCTTATCGTCATCGGCAAAAAAGAGTACAAACCAGAACAGATCTCAGCATTTGTTCTTCAAAAGCTCAAGGAAGATGCAGAAAAATTTCTTGGACAAAAAATCGATCAGGCTGTCATCACAGTACCTGCATATTTTAATGATTCACAAAGAAATGCTACCAAGGCAGCAGGAGAAATAGCGGGCCTCAAGGTAGAAAGAATCATTAATGAACCGACAGCCGCTTCATTGGCATACGGTGAAGGAAAAAATAAAGACGAAAAGGTAGTAGTCTTTGATCTTGGAGGAGGAACATTTGATGTCACTATCCTAGAAATCGGATCAGAAGGAACATTCCAAGTGCTTTCGACATCAGGAGATACTCACCTTGGTGGAGCAGATTTTGATCAAAGAATCATCGATCGACTCGTGACAGGATTCAAGCTCAAGGAAGGAATCGATCTTACAGAAAACGCAATGGCGATGCAGAGAGTAAAGACAGAAGCAGAAAATGCTAAGCACCAACTTTCTCAGACAGAGAGAGTAGATATTTCTATTCCATTTATCATCACGGGAAAAGACGGACAACCAAGAAATCTCGATGAATCACTCACGAGAGCTCAGTTTGAAAATATGTGTAAAGACTTATTTGATAGGTGTAAGACGCCATGTCTCAATGCACTTGCAGACTCAAAACTCAAAAAAGAAGATATCAATCAGATCATTCTTGTAGGAGGATCTACCAGAATGCCGGCCGTATTGAAACTCGTGAAAGAGATCTTCGACAAAGAACCAAAAGCAACTGTTAACCCTGACGAATCAGTAGCTCAAGGAGCAGCAATTCAAGGAGGAATCATTCAAGGAGATGTAAAAGATATTCTTTTGCTTGATGTAACACCATTATCACTCGCAGTAGAAGTAGAAGGTGGACTTGCACATGTTATGATCGCAAGAAACACGACTATTCCCGCCAAAAAAAATAACATCTTCACGACAGCAGCTGACAATCAGGCAGCAGTAACAGTACATGTCACCCAAGGAGAAAGACAATTTGCAAAAGATAATAAATCACTCGGAATGTTTAATCTCGAAGGAATTCCTGCGATGAGAAGAGGCCAACCTCAGATCGAAGTAACCTTTGATATCGACGCAAATGGAATCTTAAACGTCACTGCTGAAGAAAAATCAACAGGAAAAAAACAAGAAGTGAAAATCCAAGGATCGACAAATCTTTCTGACGAAGAAATCACTAAAGCAAAAGCAGAAGCAGAAAAATTTGCAGAAGAAGACAAGAAGAGAAGAGAAATCGTAGAATCAAGAAACAGAATGGAAGCACTCCTCTATCAGATGGAAAATCTCATCGCAGAAAAGAAAGATACTATTCCAGATGCGGACAAAGAAGTGGTCAATAAACTCGTCGCAGACGGTAAAGCACTCAAAGACAAAGAAGATGTAACCAAGGAAGAAATAGATGAGGAAATCAAAAGAATCGAAGCTGAATTCCAAACCCTCTACCAGAAATATCAAGCTGCTCCATCAGGTGCAACACCAAATCCAGACTCAGAATTGGAAGGAAACAAACCAGAAGGATGAACAGTAGAAGGAGAAGTCATCGATGCAGATAAGTAAAACTAGGCCCGTCATTGCGAGCGAAGCAAAGCAATCTGGCCATCAAATACTTACTGAAAACCATACCGTAGTACTACGGTATGGTTTTTTTATTTTTTAGGGTCGATTGCTCCGTCAGAATCTGTAGCCAAACTTCGATAGAAAACCAGACTAAGAGAATCGACCCGAGGCTCCACTTGTGGAGAGGGAGATTCTTTCGTATGCAGAAATTGATTTCAATTCCAAGCGTATGACTGCAATCGACCGAGGCGTTTTTGCCTACTTTTTTCGCCGGAAGAAAAAAGTAGGGCCGGGCGCGGGCAAGGCGCATAAGCAATGCCAAAGAAAGTAAGAAGATGCAAGGCACACAAAACAACACCCAATACACCCAACAAAAAAATCCTGAACTAAAAGCTCAGGATTGATATTTCCTCATAAAAGGATTATTTGTTATACATAGCACTCAAATTAAATTTTTCTGGATATTTCGCTGTCAAATTGGCCGCTTTGTAAATTTCATAAATCTCCATCAAATCTTTTTTAAAATCACAAGTGACCTTAAATGGCGACACAGGCAAGAAGCCTACTTCTTTCTTTCGATAGTCCAAAAAACCAAACACCACAGGCACATTTGCCTGTAATGCAATGTAATGGAAACCTCGTTTCCATTCTTTCACCCAAGCTCTTGTACCCTCTGGAGTCATCAAAAGAATAAATCTTTTATTGTGATTAAAACATTGCACCGCCAGAGGCACGATATTAGCATGCTTGCGATTGATAGGAATACCACCAAGAGTCTTGATAATATGCCCTAGAGGAAACCAAAAGAAGGAATCCTTCACAAGGAATTTCCCTTCCAATCCTTGAATTTTAAAGGCCATACGGCCTATCCATGAGTCCCATCCGCTGGTATGCGGAGCAACAATAATAACACATTTATCTATGCCTTCCGGCATATCACCTACGACTTTCCATCCAGTAAGCCAAAAGATGAATCTACAAATTGTTTTCATATTTCAAATTTTTTAAGTTTTTATTTTTATATTTATTTGAATATACATATTTTCCAGACAAAGTCAAATACACAGTAAGGGAAGATCACGTCTTCCAGAAAACATACTAAAATCCTCACCTAGAATTCCCCAACGAAATAACTACATTCAACTCAACATCTAGCATCTAACATTTAGAATCTAGAATTTAAAATTTATAAAGAAGCATGAATCTCTACATCAGTTGTGCCTCTGGCCTCCAACAAGTCCTCAAAAAAGAACTCCAAATCCTAGGTCATAAGGCGACCATTATCAAGCCTACGCTCCTGAGCATACCAGGAGACGAATTTGCTATTGCTCAGACAAATCTACGACTCAGAACAGCAAACAAAGTCTATCTAGAAATAGCACAACAGAAAGTACAAGACTTTGATCAGCTTTTTGATTTTGTCTATGCCCAAGACCGAGCAAAATATATCGATCATAGTTCCTTTACCGTTAAGGCCGCAAGCAGCAATTCAAAATTGTTCAGCACGCCGACCATCCAATCCGTGAGCGAAAAAGCAATGCGTACCAATTTGGCCCCCTTGTCCTCGGTCCAGCAAAGCTGGGGAAAGGGGGGAAGCTGAGCGAGCAGCGAAGCGGGGGGATTTGCAAAACAACAAGAAATCCTTCTCAATATCGACAACGACATCTGTACGATTCTTCTCAATACAAGCGGCGAATCGCTCCACAAAAGAGGCTACAAAGTCCAGACAGGTGAAGCGCCGATCAACGAATCTCTCGCAGCAGGACTGATTCTTCTCTCCGCACGGAAATTTCACGAACCTTTCTACGATATATTCTGCGGAAGTGGAACACTTCCTATCGAAGCTGCAATGATCGCCAAAAATATCGCTCCATGACTACACAGAAGCTTCGCCTTCCAAGAACGAAAACGATATGATCAGATGCTCTTTGAAAAAGCATCCTACCAAGCACAAGAAAAAATAATGACCAGCAAACAACACACCATCATAGGCACAGACAGCGATCCAGAGATGATACGCATAGCCCAAGAAAATGCAAAAAAAGCCTGAGTAGCAGACCACATTCACTTTGAAATCAAAAAGTGCAAGGACTATCTCGAAGGAACAGACATTCACGGAACTCTCGTAAGCAACCCACCATACGGCCAGAGAATGAACCCAAACAACCTCAAAGAACTCTATCAAGACATAGCACTTATTTTTGAAAAAAATCCTAAACTCACAGGAGGAATCATCACCTCTTACGAACAATTTCACACCTTCCTCCACCTCAGAGGCGAGAAAGCAATATGGAAAACCACACCATTTTATAATGGCGGAACACCATGTTTGTTTTTTAGAAAAAGCCGCTAACCCCGACTATTCGGGGTAACGTCGTTTCTATCCAGCAAAGCTGGACAAGAAATCATTGACGTAATACTTACCCAGAAATTTGATAGAAAATAGCAATGATGGCGATAGCAGCCAATATCCCCTGCAGCATCCATGCCTTCATAACGATAGTCGGCTCAGGAATTCATTTATGCTCAAAGAGATGATGAAGCGGCGATACCGCAAATAATTTTTTATGAAATCTTTTTTTCCAGATGATCTGCAATAAACTTGATCCTACATCTATGATAAATAACAAAAATATAATCACGAAGGGAATCAAAATACCCATTCTCATGTTGATAATATATAGGAGCGAAGCGAGAAATCATCACAAAGCAAAGGCTCAACTATCCCCCATAAATATTTTTGCAGGATTGATATTGTAAAACATAAAGGCCACAAGCACTGCGATCAATATGGCAATCACCGTCGTCGCAATATAGGTCTGATAACCAAAAGTCACAATACCCAAGACAAACAAGATGATAGTCATCAGACCGCCTGCCAGACCATCCAATCCATCAGTGATATTGATAGCATTGACGATGCTGATCGTAACAAAAAAAGTTAGAATCGGATATAGCAATCAAAGATGAATCTGTCCAGCAAAAGGTCGGAAATTGACATAATCTACACCGAGTTTATCATAAAACCATCGACTGATAAGTCAGGAGACAAGCACCATTCAGATTATTTTTGCTTTTGCGCTCAATCCTTTGATAGCTCATTTTCCTCTGATATTAAAAATATCGTCCAACAATCACAACAACCCCAGACTAAAAAATCAAAACAGCAAAACATAGGTCTCCTGCCTGCTTACGAGTGTATTATTGATGATGCCATAGTGCTGCAAGATATACGACACGCCGATCATGATTCACATCACCAGCAGAAAAAGTCAGCCTCCCATGGTCGGAGTTCAGGATTTATGTTTGTGCATTTGAGAAAAAATAGCTGATTTTTCGCCCGTGACAGAGTCCTCACGGATTTGTTTTCCGGCCTTGATATATGACAAAAATCTTATATACAGAGGATACAATGCCCACGCAAGAAAAAACGCAAACAAAGCATAGACAATAATCTGATTCAATTTCACGAGCATACGACACAATGAAGGTGTAAATGATAACGACAGAAATAATACATATTAAACAAGAATAGTCAAGAAAATAAAATAGGCGCCGAGACTTCCAGAAGAAGTCTAACGCCGCTTTTTATCCAGAGGAATTTCGAAATTCCTATTGGACAAGGCCATGTTTCAGAATTGAATTCTGAAAATATTTAACTACTATACTCACGATCTAGAATTTAAAATTTACTTTAGTCCTTTAGGGGAATTAAAAATTACAGTAGGATGAATCTATGAGACTTTAAGGTAACCTTTGATGGCATCCTGGAAAATTATGTAGGAGAAAAAGTCCAACAAGCTCAAAAATTACTCAACAACGAAAAACTCAATAAATACATCAAGTATATTGAGACCTTTATTTTTTCTGGTGGCAAAAGAATAAGACCCTATGGCCTACGGATTACCTACAAAGGATTTGGAGGAGAAGATGAAAAAGCGATTCTCAATTTTTGAATCATGTTTGAATTGTTCCATACTATGGCGCTAATTCATGATGACATTATCGACCAATCAGAAAAAAGACACAATATTCTGACCGTTCATCACTATATTGACTCCATTCTCGACAAATCCGACAGACAGATCTCAGAAGGACAAGCAATTTTGATAGGAGATTTACTCATTTCATGGGTATATGAGTTACGATACAAGCATCATGAATTTCCAGAAGATCTCTTACTAGAGGCAAGAAAAAATGTTCACGAAATGATCGAAGAAGTGATTCTAGGACAAATGATCGATGTAGATATGATGGGGTGAGGAACAACAACACCAGAAATGATTGAGAAAAAAAATATGTATAAGACAGCTTGATATACCTTTGTCAGACCGATGCTTACCTGAGCCATCTTGGCAGGAGCAGACAAAGAACAACAAAATCTGATCACACAACTCGGGACAGACTTGGGACTTGCGTTTCAGATCAAAGACGACCTGTTTGATATCATCGGAGGAGACAAAACAAAATCACTCTTTTCTGATATTCAAGATGGACAACAAACAATATTTACCAACTATATCTTTGAAAAAGGCAGCCCAGAAGACAAAGAACTACTCGCATCATGCATGAAAAAATCTCTCGATGAAAAAGAAATACAGCGCCTACAAGACATGTTTGAATATTCATGAGCACTAGAATACGGCAAAAATCTCATCAAAAAACACGCAGATGCGGCCGAAGCCGTCCTCAACAAGATAAAATTTACCAACGAAGATGCGCACAAGGGAATTAACACCCTCATCACCAAAATCGCTGATTTGAAGGTATAAATTTCAAAAAGAAAACAACAAAGCCAAAAAAAAACTCTTCCCGACTTGCTAACAAATCCCTACCCCACGCTCGTGGGTCCCCTTCCCCTCTACGAGGACTTCGCCTTTGTCAAGGGACACAAATTGAACGCGTTCCGGTTGTCCTCCTTGATCTCGATCCAGCAAAACTGGGCAAAGGAGGAGGGAGCGAAGCGGAAGGTGGATTTGTTAGCCAGGCAAACGGGAAGCGCCGCAGGCATACAAGCAAGGCCAAAAGTAACGAGCACACAAACATGACTAAAAAAGCCCCACAACTACGTAGGGCGAAAATATATTTTCATCAACTATAAACTATTCACTATAAACTATTAACTATAAACTATTCACTGTTAACTCTTCAGCCATTTTCTTATGCTTTCTATATGCTACATAGTAGTGTAATTTTAACATAAGCGCGATACCAAATAAGACCCATCACAAGACACCCAAAACAGAAATTTTTTTATCGCTTCCCAGGGCGGACAAGCTAGCGGCATGAACTTTTTCAGCACTTTCTTGTTGGACAAAATTTGCCAAATCTGAAGTATCGCAAGCCAATTTATCAAATACCTTACTAAGAATTTTTTGACTGGTAGTATCGATCTCTGCATAAAGTTGCTTGAGCATTCTGCATTCGGGAGCCGAAGCGAATACATTGACCGATTTATTCACTATTTTTCTGTACATTTCTGGATTGACATCATTGAGCAAAGACATTTGATCTGCAGTTTCAAAGGTGAAACTTTTCTTGATTTCATTGGCTCATCCATAGACTTGAAGATCGCTAATTGAAATATCCAAAGTCACTCCGGTAGCGATAGGTAACCATGTCTTAGGATAGAAGACAAGATAGTCACCATTTCGTTGGAGGTATTGAGAACCTGCAATATAATGTTCACCAGCAAAATCAATAACGACGCTTTGCTTATCCACTCACTTACCCATATCTTTGATATCAAAAACAAAGTATCTATCGAGAGGGATTTTTTCCTTGTTGTCTTGTGGGCTTATAAGAGCAATAACAGGCGGAACTTCATCTGGTTCACATTCCATACCCTTGGCAAAAGAAAACGACATCTGACCAGTCAGCTTTTCTTTCTTTCCATTTTTGAGGAGGGCGTACGATCATGTTTGCAATGACAAAACCGTAGAAGTTAAACTATCCAAACTCTTGAAATACACCTGAAACAAAGACACATTGGTCAATTTTTTATCATGTTGATTTGCATAATTGAGCACAAATGAATCATAATCTATATTGTAATTGATAAGACTCTTGTCAGCAGTAGAAGCTAAGCGCACGATCTGGATATCCTTGGGAAGATACGAAAACACCAAGTGAACGTTTTCCACCTCATCTCCTTGAGATTGAAACATTACATTGGCGCTATTAATACATCCTGCATGTAGCATATTTGCAGGCATAAATCTTGCATCCATATACAAAGGATCCAAAGAAACATTGGCCGCCAAAACAGGCGCAATGATGCCTAGCACCACCATGCTTCCAGTGAAAATCTTTTTTCTTATGTTTCTTGTATGCATTTTGCATCGTTTAAACGATAAAGGAGACGTGGAAAGTTCTCAAAGAACTGTAGCGTCGATATTATCCATATTCATATGGATAAAGTGGTACACGGTAAACGTTATACATTATCCGTTATCCGTTAACCATATTCAATTATACCCCGAAATACTCTCAAAACAAAAAAAATGCCCTAGAAAGGCAAGAAACATTGGAAATTCACAACAATTATAAATGAACAAGTTGACATTTTCTATATTAGAAGTACCAAATTCCAGGAAACCAGAAACGAAAAAGAAAACCCACCACTCTGGCTAACAAATTCACCTTCCTCCTGCTGTTCAGCAGGATTCCCTCCTCCTTTGCCCAGTTTTGCTGGATCGAGATCAAGGAGGACAACTGGAATGCGTCCAATATGTGTCCCTTGATTTATCCTCGAAGAGGGCAAAGGCGAAGTCCTCGTAGAGGGGAAGGGGACCCACGAGCGTGGGGGAGGGATTTGTTAGCCAGGCAAACAGAAAAACCCAATTCCGCGTCCCGCGTCCCTTCTATTTCAACTTATACTTCATTCTAAACACCTCAGAAATATTATAGCACAACTCAGAAAGCATATACAGCTGATGAAGCGAAATCACATCAAACAAGGACTGTCCGTCTTTTAATTTTTTGAAATCCACATAGATCCTCATGCCGTAGTCCTTACTTCATTTCCGCTCAGGAAAAAAATCCGCATAGACAAATTTAAAATCCAGCAGCGTATCGACATATTTTTTGAGATAGTCTTTTTGCTTTTCAAAATCATCAGTCTTCAAATTCACATGAGACGTGGTAGAATGACTCAACACATTTCTCAAAAACTTAATAATCTGTTCAAAAACTACGTACTGTTTGTTCAATTTCTGTTTGAGAAACTTTTCAAAAACTGGCTCGTTGTCTATGAGTTCCTTGAAAGTGCTGAAGAGTCACCTAAACGCGCTGATCTCGACCAAATAGCCAAACAAATTTTTCTTATCAGGATTTTTGTAAATATTTTCTAGAAGAGGCTTAACTGTTTTGGCCTTGATGACAAAGTACGAAGTGCCGCCCGTAGGAATTTTACTATCCGCAACATCTTTAGAAAAATCCTTCAATTTGGCCTCCTGTTCCAGATATTTTCACAAATACAGAAATTTGTAGTAGGATTGTAAGAGGATGATGTTTTGAACCAATTGCGCTTTTTGCATGAAAATTGAATGAAGTAAAACCACTAAACATTTGTCCTCCTTTTATAAAGGAGGGGGACCACGAAGTGGTGGAGGATTTTGTTTTGGATAAAAATCCCTCTGTCCGGAGTTTATCCCGCAAAGCGGGAGACCTCTCCCTTTACAAAGGGAGACAAAAAAAATTATTGCACTGAAAAGGAGATCTTCACGCTTCTTGTAGAATGATTATCATTACTTCCCAACTGATAATACAGCCCATTGGCAAATCACGGATTAAAACTAGATCGGGTATAGATTTCGCCAGTTGTATTCAAAATCTTTATGTTTTTTGGGAAATAGATAGTAGCTTTGCTTTCTCGCCATTTATACGTTTCCCCACCACCAAAAATATCGTAGGTCGCAGGCTGGATAGCAAGAATACTTTTCTCTCTCTTGGTGAGAACGATGCCATATTTTTTCTCCCAAGAATGAATGAGATCAATATAATAACCAGGCACATTGAGGTTGTACAGGACAGTCATCTCATACATTCCCTTGGAAAGATCGTGTATATCGAGAATATCTTCATTACTATCGAGCACGATATCTCAGTGCTGATTGGCGATTTGAATATTTTTGGTCACAAATCCATCTACCTTATTGAAAGAACTATTGGTATCCCACGCATAGATATATCAAGGCGTAAAGACATTTTGCAGACGATGCTGTCTCAATGCCTGATCAAATCCTGTAGACGCATTGGACAAATACACATTGAGAAATTGCTCTTTGGTCAGGTCACCAAAATTGTTGATAGTATTTTGCAAAAGTCTGATACTGTTTTTGTTGAAAAAATCTTTTACTTCTTTGATGTACAATTCTTTTTTGTTTCCACGAGTCTCTTTTCTGATAAGATCGACAGAGGCATTTAAGAACTGCCATTCCCAGATTTTTTCGGTAAGTCATGGAATGATTTTTTCCAAAGAATCTGATCTCACAAAGACGATACCTTTGATATATTTGTTTAACAATTTGTTGTACAATTCTGGCTGCATGGTCTGTTTGACCTTCTTCATATCGTAGGTCTCATTGAACATTTTTTCATACAAATCTTTGAGATTTTTTCCATCGATATCAGTAAAACCGAATTTATTCCCTGCGATATATCAGATTTTACGATCAGGCAAAAATGATTTGGTTCGGTCAGGAGCCATAATACGCGTATCATGTGCGATGAAATCCGGATAGTAGGAATCGACGATTTCCAGATCTTTGAGACGTCCGCCATCTACCGTGATGAATGCAAATGATCAGAAAAATCATCCATTTGGCCTCTTCTCATTGGTATTTTGGAGAATGACCAAATAATTGGTCGGCTTGTTTTGTCCAAGCAGTGCAAACAATTCTTTTTTGTACGCTCGCAGATCTGACAACGTATCCATCAACGCATCATAGCGTGCAAAGCCAAGTTTTTCAAGATAATTTTTATTTTTTTTGATATAATCTCGACAAAATTCTATCTGTGCGCTCTTGGTATTGAGAAGATTTTCACCGCTGAGATATCCCTGAATCACCTCATCAAGCGTGACGAGAAATTGAGAAAATCCTTGATCCACAGGAGTGAAATAAAAAGCAATCTGACTCAAATCTTCTTGAAAGATATCCATCTTGTCCTTGGTAAAAAGCAAGGTCGTGACTCTACTATAGAACAAAAATGCGCTGAATGAAAAAACAACCAATACCAAAAAAACGATATTAATCTTGCTCATATAATATCTCCAAGTCCTCTTCTTTTCCTGAGTAATTCAAAAATGTACCATGACCAAAATATACGGATTTAATCAGTATTCGCAACTAGTTTTCAAGACGAAAGAAGAGAGTGCAAAAATAAACAAACTAAAGAAAAAACAAATCTCCCAACTTGCTAACAAATCCCTACCCCACGCTCGTGGGTCCCCTTCCCTTTGTCAAGGGACGCAAATTGAACGCGTTCCGGTTGTCCTCCTTGATCTCGATCCAGCAAAGCTGGGCAAAGGAGGAGGGAATCCTGCTGAACAGCAGGAGGAAGGTGGATTTGTTAGCCAGAGAAGAGAACATTTGTTAACAAACCCCCTCGATCCCCCTTGTCAGGGGGACCACATGGAAAGAAAATAAATTTACAAACCCACCGTTTCATCTAAGCTCCACATCAAATGAAGAAGATAGTACATAGGAGCAACCTGTCCATGAATGCAATCAACGATTTTGGTTCTTGCAAATTGTCTGAGCTGGATTACATTCTAGAATAGCAAACCGCACGCACCAGCGAGTCTTGCAAAGAACTAGACCTTTTGCTGACTTTTGTGGCAATGGCAAAAGTCAGTCCTACGGAAAGCGCCGCAGGCATTTAGAAAAACACTACAAAAAAATCAAAAAATAAAAAAACCCCGCTGTGCATAACCATGCGGGGATTTCTAAAGCGCGTTCGCTTGATTGTGGATTATGAGACGTATCACATACAATCTTAGCTTGAACCCAAATGGGCACGTGCATACTTTAACTCACCAGGAGTCAATTTTAAATTAAGCAATCATCGTTCGCCAGCTTTGTACTTTTTTTTGATGATGACAACAATTTCATAAGCAGATTCCTCCATATTAATTCGGCCAATATCGACCAGTAGCACCTATACAAAAAACGATAATAAATGCAAGTAAAAAACAAAAAATTACATCGCATTGAGCAAATCATCAGGATTCTCCTGGACATGTTCCAACTGCTCTTTCTCCTTTATTTCATCAACTTTTTGTTTTATCTTCACAAAGCTTGTATTCTCCAATTCTCTGTCCTTCTCTCTTTTCTTCTGAGCCAATTCTACAATTTCCTGATAAATGACTTCGAGAAGATGGTCGCTGGGAGCTTGAAGTGTCTGGATATTGTCGTACACATATTTGAAATTTTCATTGCTATCTTTGAGTACTTTCAGCATCTCCAAAACAATCTGATATCTCTCGTCATGAGTCAGTTGCTTGAATTCAGTCATTTTTTGTTGAACGGTTTTCATAGGTAATATAGGAGAGATAAAGCAATGTCACTCTGAGCGTATCGAAGAGTATAGTACTTATATCCTTCACTTCGTTCAGGATGACAAAATCACTAAAAACGAACAACTTTACGAACTACTATAAGTATATTCATAATAATCGTTTTGTCAAAAAATCCCTTATATTTTTTTGCTTTTCCACAGACAATCCATAAAGTACTACATAAATCCACAACAAAAAAAATCTATTCAACCACCCCGAAATAAAAAAATCGAGAATCCGCAGGATTCTAATTTGTAGCGGTGTCGACATCACCCTTGTTTGAAGCCACCGCATACATGACCATTAGAAACAGCGTAGCGAAGGGTCTGATCCCTGAGCGGAATATGGACTGCACCAAACTTCTATGCACACATAAATTCAAGAGCACAAAAAATAAGACGGCGAGGTTTGATGTCGACTAGACTTTTCTTTGCTTACTTTCTTTGGGGCAATGCCAAAGAAAGTAAGAAGGCGCAAAGCGCATAAGCAATGCCAGAAAGCATGGCAGATATAAATTTTTAACACACTTTTCTCATTATGAAGTTCTCAATTCTCGACCCAAATAATCTCCAAAACTTCGCCAAAGAGCACAAGCTCCAACCTTTTAGAGTAAAACAAATTGTCCAAGAAATCTACGACAATCAAAATGTCGACTTTGAAAGCATGACGACTATCTCCAAAGACCTCAGACAAGAGCTGGGCAAAGAATTTGAAATACTGTCCCTCACCCCGGAAACGATATTGGAAAGTGAGGATAATGTAAAAATCTGATTCAAAACACACGACAATTTCACCATCGAAGCAGTAATTCTCTTTCACTGGAGTAAACACGAAGACGAAAAACTCAACAGAATCACCCTCTGCGTATCCAGCCAAATCGGCTGCCCCGTCAACTGCGTTTTTTGCGTGACCGGCCAACTCGGAATCAAAAGAGATTTGACTCGAGAAGAAATCATTTCTCAGCTTCTCTTCGCGAACAATTTCATCAAGAAGAAGTTTGGCAAAAAAGATGACCAAACCCTCCGGGCAGTCAGAAATGTGGTCTTTATGGGTATGGGTGAACCGCTCCTCAACTATCAAAATGTCAAAAGATCCATCGAAATCATGCTCGCGCAACAAGGCGGATTTTCTTTGTCCAAAAGACATATTACCATTTCGACAGCGGGCATTATCCCAGGCATCGAGCAGCTTATCAAAGATGACATCCCGGTCAAATTGGCCATTTCTCTCCATGCGCCAAATCAAACACTGCGCCAAGAACTCATGCCGATTGCTAAAACCTACACGCTCGACAAGCTCATGAGCACTATCGACAAATACGTCAAAGCCTCAGACAATAGAATCTTTTATGAATATATCATGATCAAGAACAAAACAGATAAACCTGAACTTGCCTACGAATTGGCTGAACTTTTGCAGGGAAGACTTGCCCATGTCAATCTCATCCCCTACAATACCAATCCTGCGATTTCCCTTCTAGAAAGCGACGAAAAAACCATTCGCAAATTCAAAGAAATTTTAGAAAACAAAGGTATCACGGTCACCATCAGAGATTCCCTCGGAAGAGATTTAAAATCTGCCTGCGGACAATTATGATATGAAAAAATTGCCACGCGTCCCCATCCGTACCCGCGTCCACATCCGTAGAGACGTAACATGTTACGTCTCTTATATAAAGCCCGGCCATTCCGCGTCCCGATCCTCTTTTTACTTTCTACTTGATACTCCTGTATGCATATCCAAACCTATGAAGATGCACTGAGCTATATTTTTCAAGAAGAACTAACCAATAAGTATGATGTGACACAAGTGCAAAAGGCGGATAAGGCATTGGGGCATCCGCATAGAGCATATCAAAACATCCATATAGCCGGGACCAATGGGAAAGGATCCACCGCCAAGATGGTTTTTTCTATACTTGAAAAAGCAGGTAAAAAAGTAGGCTGTTTCACCTCACCGCATCTGGTAGACGTCAGAGAAAGGATACAGACTCAGGACGGTTGCATCTCCAAAAAAGATTTTGTTCGTCTGCTCAATAAAGTGCTCGCAACCAAGATTTCTTTATCATATTTTGAGTTGCTGACGATGATAGCATTTTTGTATTTTCAAGAAAAGAAATGTGAATATGCGGTCATAGAAGTTGGATTGGGTTGACTGCTGGACGCCACCAATATCATCACACCTGTCATTACGTGTATTACCAATATAGGACTGGATCATCAAGAGATTTTATGAAAAACCATAAGAGAAATAGCGAAGCAGAAAGCGTGAATAATCAAAGAAAGAATTCCTCTCGTGCTTGGACAAAGAAATGCAGATATAGAAAAATTTGCAAGACAAAAAAAAGCTTCGATCATTTTTGCAGACCGTCCCAAAAAAACAAACTTATTAGGAAAACACCAAAACAGCAATGCATGAATTGCTTATGCAATAGGTAAAAAATTATGAATTTCCAAAAAATATATACTGCAAGGCTTGCAAAACGTGGTTCATCAAGGCAGACTTCAATACCTTTCACCAAATCTCTGTATCGATGGGGCGCACAATATCAACGGATTCTTGTCCTTGAAAACATATTTGCACACCATGCAAAAAAAATATAAAAAAATAATATATTGTTTTGCTCTCAAAAAAGGCAAGAATCCAAAAAACACAATACTCCCCATTTTTGGCAGGGACAAACAATACATCATCGTCAAAAAAAGAGGATACAAACTAGAAAATGTTATCTCATTGGAAAAAGAGATGAAATGACTAACATATAGCATGAAGACGCCGACGCAAATCAAAAATTTGGCGAAAAAAAATACGAAAATCTTGTATATGGTTTTTGGATCACTCTATATGATAGGCGCCTTCTTACCATCCGGGAAAAATTGCTAATAACGCCCAAAGTGGAATAATTTTATCTTTTGAATATATGACCGATGAAAAACATCAACAAACTAGATCTCCTCTTTGGAATCTATATCTTCAGTGTCATCGTATCGGAGTTAATGGGAGCAAAAACATTTAACATCATTCAGCTTGGTAGTTATCAACTCCGCGCCAGCGTAGCGATATTTGTCATTCCGATAGTCTATTCTATCAACGATGTTGTCTGCGAAGTCTATGGAAAAGAAAAAATGAGAGGCTATATCAAGATATCATTGATCATTATCGCCTTATTGATTCTTACGGCTGCATTATTCACGTGGCTTCCAGCTGCTACACGTTTTATACCGACAGAAGCAGCATACGACACGATATTTTGAGTATCTATAAGAATGTCGATTGCAAGTCTACTTGCCTTTGCGATAGCAGATTTTTTGGATCTCTATATCTTTGCCAAACTCAAATCAAAATTACACAAATATGGATTGTGGTTTAGAAATAATGCATCCAACTTTGTATCAGAAGCAGTTGATTCAATCGTTTTCATGGTCTTGGCCTTCTATAGTTTCCAACAAGGATTTGGAGACAATATGAATTTCATACTAAGTCTTACCTTACCCTACCGAGCGCTCAAATGCCTCATGTCCATTATCGGCACTCCATTAGTCTACGGAGGAGTAAAACGACTACGCAAAAAATCTAATTAAACATCTCAAAAAAAACTACCTTCTCATTTAAAATTTAGAATTATATGAAGTACAAACTCTTTACCAAAACAAAAAAATTCTGGAATGCATTGCGGATAGACTTGGAAAAGGCAGAAAAATCCATCTATATCGAAATGTACATTTTCTGAGACGACACAAAAGAGAGTCATGATTTCGTAGATTTGTTGAGCAAAAGAGCAAAAGCAGGAGTGGAAGTAGTACTCGTACTAGACGCATTTGGCAGTCGAGAACTCAAACAATCCTCTATCAAAACAATGAAAGATGCGGGAGTAGAAGTACTTTTTTTCAGTGATCGAATTAGGAGGACACACAGAAAAATCATAGTCATCGACGATAAGATATCTTTTTTTGGAGGAGCAAATATCAAACAAAACTCCAAACAGCGACTGGACTTACAAGCAAGACTTGCAGGAAAAATAGTCAGCAAACCCTTTTTGAGAAGCTTTTCTTATACCTACAAAATGTGCGGAGGAAAAAACAAACACATCCTTCATCACTGCAGAAAATCATTTTTTGGTAAGATCAAAAGTTTCATCATAGAAAATCTTCCAGGTCACAAACAATACAAACTCACCGACTATTACAAAGAGCAATTGTTAAAAGCCAAAAAAAGCATCAAGATCACCACTCCCTATTTCATTCCGCCACGTCGACTTATGGCGCTTCTAGACAATGCTCTCAGAAGAGGAGTAAATATCGATATTATCATCCCCTACGACACCGACATCAAAACACTCAACAAAATAAACTATCATTATATCGACAAACTCATGCCCCTTGGCATACATTTTTACGCCATACCCCAGATGAATCATTCCAAAATCCTCATCATCGACGACAAAGAAGGACTCATAGGATCACAAAATGTAGATTACCTCTCCATGCAGCACAATATCGAAGTAGGAGCCTTCTTTAAACAAAAAGACATGGTACAAAACCTACTCAAGATCTTTGAAAAACGGAAAAAACAATCCAAACCATACAAAGACATGGACATCAGACTGACCCTCAAAGACAGAATTTTTGGGCGATTTTTTAGAGCATTTTTCTATTTTATGTAACATAAAATAGGCGCCGAAACTTCCAAAAAAGAAGTTCAACGACGATTTTTATATATAGGAATTTGAATAATTCTTATATATAAAAAAATCCCCCCAGAAATATGGGAAGATCGTACTTACATTCTTACTCCGATGACCAATATGTCATCGTATTGTTCTACACTACCTTTCCAGTCGAGAAAAGCGTGTTCGAGACGTCGCTCTTGTTCCTGCATAGGCAGATGACACATCTCTTCAAGCAAAAGCTTGAAACGATTACTCGAAAAACCTTTTTTCTTAACAAAACCAGGACCACCTCTTTGATCCTTATATCCATCAGAAAACAGATACAAGACATCGCGTTTTTTTAAAGGAAAGCCCTGGAGACGATAACCCTCAAATGCTTCTTCAAGAGTATAGTTGCCTATAGGACGAACATCGCCCTTTAATTCAATGGTTTCTTTGTCTCTGACAATATACATAGAGTTTTTGACTCCTGCAAATTCCAGAAACATAGTTTTTTTCTCAAAACAACACACCACAAGTTCCATACTATCTCTCACATCGCCACTATCCTTGGTGAATAAGGCATAGAGCTGATGATGGAGATAATCAAGAATATCATTTGGTTTTGAGATACCCTTTTCGATGACCGCCTGATTCAATAATGTAAAAGCCAAGATGCTCATGAATGCGCCAGGAACACCATGTCCTGTACAGTCTATGACACCAAAAAAGACCTTGTCCGCAGTTTCGTGCGTCCAATAAAAGTCTCCACTCACAATATCCTTGGGCCTAAAAAAGACAAAAGAATCTGAGATACACGACGGCTTAAAGATGTTAAACAACACAGCATCTTGAATTTTGCGCGCGTAGTGAATACTATCAGTAGTGTTTTTATGCAGTTTTTCTATCTGCATTTTTGCTTCTGTGACCGCAGTAACATCAGTATCGATAGCGATGACGTTGATCAAAATATCAGACACAAGAACAGGAGTCAGAGTAGTTTTTACCCAAAGGTTTTGACCATTTTTGGTTTTGGTTTTACATTCATAAGAAACAGGAGCCTGTGAAGAAATACATGCCAAAAACACATGATGTATTTGATCATAATTACTTACCTCACAGATATGTCTGCCAATAAATTCAGCGGCATCGTACCCATATACTTGATGAAAACCACTGTTAAGATAAGTAACAATGCCCTTGGCATCAAGAATAGCAACGACATTGCTTGTCTGTTCAGCAACAATAGAGAGTTGCTGTAGTTTGATATTAGTTGCTTCAAGTTTTTTGTTGTAGCGATATCTTTGTAAAGAAATCAAAGACACTACCGCCAAGATCAACAACACCGCGCCGATAATAAACCAAAACCACATAGACTGCTGTTTTCTGATCGCTCCTTGTCGAGCAAGTTCAGAATCCTTGAGTTTGATTTGATTGTCTTTCTTATCTACCTCATAGGAAGTAGAAAGCTCCGCCAGTTTATCTGTTTGCTGTTTTCTGTAAATTTTTTGCTCCAATATGCGAATCTTTTCAGCCAGAACACAAGCAGATTTCCAATCTCCGACCTGCTTATACAAAGCAAGCTGATCAGCATAAATATCCACAACAAAGACATTTGCCTCGGCCTGTTGAGCAAGCGCCAGAGCTTGCACAAATGCTGTTTCGGAAGCAGATGACTTGCCTTGATACATAAACATTTTTGCAAAATGTCGCTGTACCTGACTCATGCCTACTAGATCATCAAAAGAATCATAAATGACATTAGCCTTATTGAGATACAGTTCTGCATCTTGATAGTGACGAATATTGACATACACACCACCAAGATTGTTGTAACAGACGGCAAGACTTGCCCTATCTCCAATTTTTTCAAACAAAGCAATAGCTTTGTGGATAGAGACAAGAAACTCATCATGTTGTTTTTTGTCATCATAATAGCATGCCATATTCAGAAACAAAGACGCATAGAGCTGATCAATGCTTCGGGCATTAGAAGGAGAAACAGTGAGAGACTGCAACACAGCGCGTGATTCCGAATAATATCGCATAGCCAATGAAGCATTTTCTTTTCTATCTCGAGCATAATACGCATACCCGATATGATTGAGTATCCAGGCCCTAGACAAAGTGTCTTTGAGACTAGTATAGAGTTTGAGTGCAGCAAAAAAACGATCTACTGCAGCATCAAATTTTGCCAATCGCGCATAACTTTCGCCCATTTTTTCAAAGGCATAGGCTATCCGAGCATGGCGTTCAGGATTTTTCCATATAATCTGCTGATAAGCGATAATAGCATAATCGTATTTCCCCGAAAGAAAATGTCGCTTAGCGATAGTGCTATCAGAAAGATAGAGGGAATCATTTGTGATAGAATGAGAAAGCGACTGAGTCGGATCCTCGTAGAGTATTTTTGTTTCTTGCAAAAGAATACGATCAGATATAAGAAATATAAGTGACCCAAACAAGAAAAAAAATAACAATTTTGTTACTTTTTGTGTTTTCATTTTTTTACATTTTTGTTTTTTATTTTTGCGAGGCAACCATACTGATGCACAGAAAAATTGCAATCAAAAAAAACCCTGCATAGCAGCAGGGCTTATAAAACAGGTCTCATACTATCTACCCACTCATCCATAGGTATTAGGAGTAGAGCTTGTTGTAGTTGTGGTTGTAGATGTGTCTGTGGTTGCAGTAGACTTACCAGAAGGAACAAGGACAGCAAAGGTAGCAGCAGTCAAAGCCACTACGAGCATGATGACAAGAAATTCAAACAAATGTACTCATCCAAGCATCATATTTTCTCGCTTATGACTTACAGCAGGAGCAAATTTTCTAAAATGCACATACAAAGGAGAGTTAAGAAAAAATTTGGGAATAGTACGATTTTTGGCGGAACATACCTTGCAGTTTTTGTTCATAATTTTTGCATAATGAAGAATTAAAAAAAACCTAACAGGAAAAAGTATACTGAGAATTTTTTATTTGTCAAAAAATAGACACACATACACAGATTTGACAAAAACATACTAGCAAAAATAGTATATTTTGAAACCAAACAAGAACTAAATCAACTCCAATTGGAAATTTGAGGATAGAGACTTCAAATAACAAAAAGCAAGCAAAATAACAAAAGCAAGCAAAATAAAAAAACAGACCTCCATCCAGCTTTATATTTTTTCACGCTCCCATCACTCAGTCCACCGTTATCCGTTTCCCGTTATCCGTTATCCGTTCACTATCTCCCCCCATGCTCCTGCGCCCAATCCAGCCGCATTAGCTTCTTCGATATCTATATGACAATCCAAGGCATATCTATCCTCGGCTCTCACTTCGACATTGTCAAATACAAGCCCTCTTTCTCATCAGACTTTAATTTTTATATTCTGCCCATTTTCCAGTCACAAATCTTTTGCATCACTGACCGTACAATGCAGATGTCTTTTGGCTACGATGACGCCAAATGCAAGATTCACCTCGCCAGCGGGTCAGATAAGTGTAATTCATGGCGTGCCCTTTAAATTGCCAGAGATCCTGATCATAGGCGGGATTCCGAGCACAAAAGTATCACCGATCATCACTTCCACCTGCGTAAATTTTCTAACCGGCATCAAAACTCTGACATGTTCTATTTCCCCCTTTGGTCATTGGATGGTAATCGTATCTTTGGTAGCCCTTTCTCCAGGCTGAGTAAGGTCTTTCATCGCTTCAAATACGTGCCCTTTTCAGAAAAGTTTGTCTGCATCTATTTGCGACAAATGAACATGTCTATTGGAAATCCCGATCGGAATTCTCACCATTACAATCTGTAAGAGAATAAATAATTGGCAGATCTCAGGAAACTAAGTTCTAAGTTCTGAGTTCTAAGTTCTAAGTTCTGAGTTCTAAGTTCTAAGTTCTGAGTTCTAAGTTCTAAGTTCTAAGTTCTGAGTTCTAAGTTCTTGCAACGCCTCATCAACCTGCGCATACAATTCTTCAAAGGTTCAATCATTTGAAAGTTTATAATCAGCCAAGGCGATACAGGCAGGAAGATTAATTTTTGTCGGGTCATCACTAGCTTGCAATTCTCTCGCTTCATTGGCAGCAAAAGTATCAAAATCCACCTGATCTTTTACGCTATTGCGCAAACGAATTCTCGCATATCTTATTTTTTGATCGGCATCTACCGACAACAAAACAAAATCATCTAACTGCTTGAGACCAGCGACTTCTCCTGGTGACCTAATACTCTCTATGATAGCATTTGTTCATTCAGCTTTTGCTTTATTGTACAATTCTTTGACAATAAAATCTGGTCCAAATTTCTGTTTGAGATCCCAACCCACGGCATACATACTATCTCTATTGACCTCCAATCCTCTATGTTTGATTTCGACAGCGATATAGTCACTGACCGAATAATGAGCAAATCATTTTTTGACAAGATAATCAGAAATAGTGCCTTTCCCCGCACCCAAAGTTCCTGTAATTCACACCACCAACATATAATATAATTTAGAATGTAAAATCATTCCGCGTTCCCATGTTGTCCCTCCTGTGAAGGAGGGGGGACCCGAAGGGTGGGAGGTTTGTTTCCGCGTCCCCTTAAATATTCTTAAACTTATACAACTCCAAACCATTGATCATATCTGTCCTTTCGTCCTTGATCATTTCATTCGCCTGCACGATAATAATTTTATCATCCAAAGAAATATTTCCCTTAAACATGATTCTGATCATTTCTTTTCCTATCCTTTTGAGATTTTCATATGAAAATGATTGAGAAATTTTGTAGCCTCTCACTCCTCGCAACAAATTGAGATATCTATAGGTCTCGTCGATCTTAGTGAACGCAATCACGGGCACCATCGGTGCAAGAGAAGAAAGTCTTCCTGTGGTATATCCGTTTTCTGTATACGAAACCATAGCCCTGACATCTATTTCTCTGGTGATTCTATAGGCGTTGTAAATAATATAGTCTCTGACTTCCTGATCATCATCATCTTCATAAAAACGATCAAGTTTATTGTCTTCGAGCTTGAGCTCGTGCTTGTCCAACATATCAAAAAGTTCTGTTACGATCTCCAAAGGATCGTCTTCTTTGATCATAGTATCGATCATATATCCATCCACAGCAAGCGAACAAAATCTCTTGGCCGCAGCTTCATTGATGAGTTTATACTTTCCAGCGCTTCGTGTGCCCACAAAAGTGACCATAACTGGTTTTCCGACGTTCTTACATTTTTTTATCAAAGTTCTTTCTTCCATTTTTTTTGCTTTCATCGCGTCAGCTATTTTGTCAAAACACAAAATAATTCCATCAGACGCTGCGATGATGCTATCGATATTTTTGAGCGCATCTTCATTTTCTATTTTTGCCAAGACTTTCATCTTTTCTGCATTTTGTAATGTAAGAAAATCTTTCATTTCCATCACGTCTCCTGCATTTTTGACCATAGAAGCGATGATCATATTTACACCATATTCCAATCCCCAGAGCACATCTTTTTTGTCTTTCTCAGTCATAAAGGGAACATCCACATCATATTTATCAAAAAACACTCTATCAAATTGAAGCACTTCTCCTCATTTCACAACCTCACAATTGATGGCTTCTTCTGTGATCTCTTTCACCTTCAGCACCACCCCACTTTGTTCAAATTTGATTTTGTTGCCCTTAGGAAGTTCACGCAAAAATGGCGCATCGATAAAGATTTTTTTGTTATGCTCTTGTGCATATTCAGAATATTCAACAGCGATGACGCCACCTTCTTTGGCTTTTACATTGAGCACATTTTTGACTCTCAGATCAAGTCCTCTCATTTCTAGCATGACGGTTTTGCTGTTGTCCAGCTTCATGATCGTGTCGATATATTTTTTATTGTTATCATCAAACCCCTGAGAAAGCGTAATTCTAAACGCGTCAACCATGTTGATAATTTTGGAAAGAATGGTTTCTTTGGCCAAAGTAGGACCCACACCAGCTATGATTTTTGCAAAATGGAAATTGTTCATTTATCGTATCAATTAATAAATTAAAAGATTACTAATTACAGATTACAAATTACAAATTAAACACAAACAGCAAACAATCTGAAATCTGCAATTTGCAATTAAGCAATCAAACAATTATAGTTTATCAAGGTCAACGACGACAAATCCTTTCTTTTGAACAGACCTAACAACAGACTTATCTTTGATGGTAATGATACCATTATCGTCAGCAGTGAAATAGAGAAGATCCTCCCCGACCATGAGACAAATAGATTTTTCAGCAAAGGAATCAGGGAAGGCAATATCCAAGCGCGAATTTTTCTTCTGCTCACTGACATCCGTAGAGACATCAAGTAAAGGAATATCCTGAAATGATTTCACGTTAATACTCAATCCCACAGTCTTTTCCAAATCACCGATACTCGCTCATCATTTACCGATGATGCGTCATTTGTAGAAGTCAGGAACATACAGATCAAGACTTGTTCATTTTACCTTGATCAAGAAATCACAAGGTAACAATTGTTGAAGTTTTTTGTGAATAGCTTCTTTTGCATATTCTGAAATCGCACCCTTACCTTTACTCTGCACACGACCGTTACCCGTTCCACCTTCACCGTTTCCCGTCTCGCCAATAGGCATGACAACAATCTGTTCACCGAAAGTATATATTTCATATTCTGCGGTCTTGGTAAGAAAACTCGTAATCACAATCACCGGACGAGCCAAATCATCAGATTCCATGCCTTCTGGCACCTTCACCGTCAAAGCAAGATTGTACACTTCTTTGATTTCTCCCTTGTCGATATAAATCACTGTATCCAATACTTGAGGAATCACACCCATCTCGATGGTTCCGAGAAATCTCTGGATACTATCTACCGGTCTCGTTGCATGGATTACGCCCACAAGCCCTATTCCCGTCAATCTCAAATCCTTATACAATTCAAAGTCAGAAGTGTTTCTTACTTCATCATACACCGTAAAGTCTGGTCTAGAAAGCAACAAAATATCTCTTACCTCATCATGGCTTCCGTACGTGAAACTATACTGCACTACATCATCGGATACTTGCAGATCACGAGGCGATTCGACAGTTTTAATGATATGATTATCTCTATGATACAGATCAACAAGAGCCTGAGCAAACGTCGTCTTTCCGCTTCCTGGCGCACCTGATACCAAGATACCTTTCGCCTTATTTCTAAGTAAATCAAACACTTCTGGACTGAGTTTATAATCTTCTATGATTAATGTTTTGATAGGCTTGACCACGGTCATTTCTAGTCCATCAGACAATGGTGGATGTACGATCACGATTCTGTATGGTCCGAGTTGAAGGACCTTGGAAAGCTTTCTATCGATCTCAAGAAATCCATCATCTCTTTCTTCTATTTCTTTGTAAATCGTATTGATCAGGCCATTAAATTCTTTTTTATTCAGACTTCCACCCTCAAGAACAGGCTTCCGACTGCCGGGATATCACTTCTTTTTGAGGATAGGTCTTCCTTCCTTGATATGTAACGACATCGTCGTCGCATCAAAGAAACTATCCAACACCGAATTCCCAATAATTTCTTGCATAAAGATAGGTAAGGATTTAAAAGTGTTATTGTATTGCAAACCGACTAAGAGCATTGGTGAATGTATGTTGAAAATTTTAAATATCCAGGATTATTTGCGACATGGGTATTGTAATATTGGATAGTTTGAGCTTCATCAAACAACAATTCATCTCATTGCTGTATAGGCTGGAAAGTAGACTGAGCTTTTTGAAAATTTTCAAATATTTTTTGCAAACCAGGATACATCAATTTTTCAGATGATGAAAGACATTGAGGAGCAAGACATTTATTTATACTCAACAAAATAGTTCATTTTTTCGCAAGGATTTTAAATGTAGGATCAAAAAGTTCTTGTCACACAAAATAAATAAATATACGAGATGCATCAACCTTGGGGAAACTTGATGCAAGCTCAACAGTTGACTTCAAGGCTCATGCGCCAGCAATAGGAGCAAAAATTTTACCATACATAGTCACAGGATATGTTCACAATATATGCAATTCATCAAGTCATCTGGCGATCACAGATTCCTTTCATGGGACTTTTGAAAAATCAAGTACTTCTAGATCAAAACCAGAATATTGACAAGCATAGTCTGCATGAATGACATTTGTATCGTATCAAAACATATTGTTAGCACGATCATCAAAAGCTTGTTGTCTTGTCCATTTTTCTTTACAAATCTCTGGATTAAGAAACAAAGCATCCAGCGAAACACTCCCACCAGTATCTACATTTGTTTCTAATGTCGTTCATGAAGAAACAACATCATTATTTGTTGCTTTATTTGAAAGAGAACATCCAGTAAGCAAAACCAAAGGCAATAGCATAAGTAATTTCTTCATAAAGAATGTTTAGAATTTAAAAGTGTTATTTTTTTTCCGCGTCCCGTTTACGCCCGCATTCCCATCATTCCACATCCCCATCGTAGAGGCGTAACATGTTACGTCTCTTATATAAAGTCAGGCCATTACGCATTCCATCAACTATTCACTATTCACTATAAACTATCAACTATTCACACTCTCCCTCATGAAGAAATTCCGTAAGCGGATTTAAATTCATCACACATGTATTGCTAAACGTTTGCTCTATCGGATCACATGGTGCTTTGATACATTGGATATGAACAAGTGCACACACCGGAGCATATTCTGCAGTACATATAGTTTCATCAGAAATTCGAATATCTCAAAGAATATATTTATGGTTTTTATCTTCTGCATCCGGTCATGAATTCCAATCACCTTCCAGATCATCTTCATCAATATCTTGGATTACCCTAAATGTTTTTATATCTGTTCATTTAACCACAAATCCGTTTGCATAGATATTATTTTTATCAATCGCATAAGTCTTACTTAAAGCTTTGAAAGTTGCTTTGTCTGCTTCCATGATTCTATTGCATGCATAAATATTGTTTTTATCCATAGCATAACATCATTTCAAAACTTCAAATGTTTTAACATCTGCTCATAAGAGTATTTCATAAGCTCATCTAGCATTGACATAAATATTGTTTTTGTCCCTAGAAAAATCTGAATTTAGATTTTCTAACGTCATCGTGTCTGGTGTTCCATCATGCACGATCGGCGTATCTCAGGTAAGAGCGATGCCGGTAAGAAGTTCACCAGTCACCTCAGACACATCGCCAGTAAGTGAATCAGAAGAAATCAAATCAGTCTGAGTGCCTAGATACCACACACCCACTCACAACACAACCACAACCATAAAAATCCAAAAGAATTTTTTCATACAAGAAATGTAGAATATAAAATTTCAATTTTTTCCCGCATTCCATTCCCATTTACGTCCTCGTCCCCATCATTCCGCGTCCCGTTTGTGTCCCTCCTGTGAAGGAGGGGGGACCCGAAGGGTGGGAGGTTTGTTTCCACATCCCGCCTTATTTCACCTTCACCGTCTGCTTCAACATATTCGCAATATCATTACAATATCCCTTATCACCCTTACCACATCCATCTACAAAAATCATGGAATCGATCGTGATCAAAAATGGCACATATTTACTGCTTGCATAACACTTTTCAAAGTCTTGGAAGAAATCAGTTTTGCTAGGATATTTGATATTGTTTGGGATAACATACACAGACGCTGATTGTAGACCAAGCGTTCAACCAGGAGCCGACTCTCTGAGATTGTTCAGATTTTTAAAACTAAAGGTATATTTTGTTCACATATCTTGTGCAGTAAATACCGACAACAATTTTTTGAAATAAGCAAGATCTTTACTAGCTGGACGAGTGCAATCAGTTTTGACCATATCTTGTGGAGTGACGAAATCAAGCACCTTAAAAGTCTTTTTACTCACATCGATAAATTGATCAGAATAGTAGCGGAAATGATCATTGGCATTGTTGGTAGAAATCTTCCCTCCCATCACACTCTTCAACTTTCCATCAATCACTGTTTTTTTGAGGGAATACATAGAAGGCTGACTTGCTCCTGCATTCAGATAGCGTACATAGAAGTGATAGAGATTGTCGCCGAGTTGTTCGATCTTGAAAGGAACTAATTCGACCGCATTTCCATAATTATTTTTCAAGGTAGCGGCATCATTTTCGCCCGTAGCGACAAAGGTAGCAGCAGTAGCAAAATCATGAGACTGGATAGCATTGTAATATGTTCTGATGAGATTCATATGTCCGGTACTATCATCACTGATCGGTCCAAGTCACCCACCCACTACAAGATCACCAGTAGCGAGAAATTTCAAAGTTTGATATCGTGGAGTTCTCAAATCCACAGTTCACATAAGAGTATTTTCTTCTCCTATGGTGAAGAAATAGACAGATTCTGGGGTGCGTGCATCATAGGCAAAAAATTTCAATCCATCCTGACTATCATAGATATTTTTACACAAAGTTGATTCTGCGCCTTCCGCGCCAGTTCACAAACCAAGATATTTCCGCGGAGATTTGTTGACGACAACAAGTTGTTGTGCATGCACATCAGTAAGATATAATCAAGTGGCGAATACAAAAGAACATCTTTTGTCTGCTCAGGTAAGTAATTTTTTCAAAAAACCCTCCAAAGTCTGATCAGCAGTTTTATGAAATACTTCGATACTTTGCAAAACCAGACCACCACTTCATCACAACTGAACAAGGGTTCCTGTTTCCACGACTTCGACCTTTATGTTGTCTATATAATCAAGGTAATCAAACTCTACACCCAAATATTCAGATGAGTAGTTTTGAACAGTTCAGGTAATATCAACGATAGCGGTTGGAGAAAGCTGCGTAGATTTCATAAATTGATATCCTAATATCAGGACAAGAAGAATGGCCACAGAGCCCCAAAATTTTTTCATTGTTTCGTGTAAAAATAAAATAAGACGCCGGAACTTCCAAAAGAAGTTCAACGTCGTTTTTATCCAGCTTGCTGAATAGGAGTTTCAAAACTCCTATGTGGAAAAAAACCATAGCTAATTATGATTTTTTAAGTTGATACTGCCTTACAAAACTTTATACATAGGTAGATCGTGCTATATGAGCTAAACAGAATTATCTGAAACTATTTTTTGTTTACTGATAGTTGTTAACTATTAGTTGTTAGTTATCGTTGAGCGCAGGTGTATACTGATTTTTTGGAAAAATTCAATAGATTGACACAAATAGACAAGCAAGTTTGGCTTTTTAACTATGTATTTCATTGATGACATTTATCGTAAATGGTATAAAAGAGGGGTTCGATAAAAAATACAATATAGAATTCATCTTGTGAGTGGATTCTAGTTTGTTAGCCAAAAAATTCTTGGAAAACACATGAATCATTGTTCTCTCTCTCAAAGAACACAAAGACCCAGAAAAACCATTTGGCAATATCGTCTTTACTGTCACGTATCAACAACAAGACATCAAATTACAAACACACTTTGACGGAAATCTGACTCAGGCTTGCGAATTTTTTCTCATGATAGGATTTGACATCAACCATATCAACTTTATAGAAAATCCAGTTCCAGAAAGCGAAATAGCGCAAATAATCGAAACAAGCAAACAAGCAAATGCCAAAAAAATCGAAGAAGAAAAAAAATCAGTAGAAAAAAAGGAAGAGGTAGAAAGGAAAATATTTGAAGATCCAAGATTGGTAGGTGACAAGAAGGTTATCGAACGAATATTCAGCAAAACAGAACAGGTCGTTCAACTCACCAAATGATTCATCAGCGGGAAAGACCTTAAAAGCATCAGAGACAAGGAAGATGAATTAAAGAAGCTGAAACTAGGAACCAACCATGAAAGAATAGTAGAGCTGGTAGGAGAAATGACCACATTATTAGAATGTATGGAAACAGATTTCTACAAGGCTAATACGGACAAAGAAGTAAAGATATTTGATGATTCGATCGTGACAGATATCGACATCACAAAAGAACTGAATAAAGTAGAAAAGGTAGAACAACTCAAAAGCATTTGAGGAAAGATCAAAAACTCAGAACAAGACTATCAGTTATTTGGACAATACATCATTTTTTTCAAAATTTTATACAAAGATATACTTCATCTCTTCACAACACCCAAACACCTGACCAATATGGCATACAACACCTACGACCTAGTAGAGCTCGCTATCATTTTTATCCTCGTAGAGGTGAATGTGTATATGCTAGCAAACACAATCTTTCTCTTTTCAGACACAGGCAAGCACGAATATTTTTATATCCTCTGTATCAAAACAGGACTCATCTGATTACTTATTTTTTGAGCAAGATATCTGAGGCCTGGGTCCAGCTCTGCTGGGAAGAAAAACCTGACCATATTGATAGCACTCGTCCCAGCCATCATCATTCTGTATTATATCTTGATCAACATCATCAACAACAACTTCTCGATTTAACCCATCATTCCGCGCCCCGTGTGTGTCCCTTGTGAAAGGGAAGGGGACCCGCTTTGCGGGGTAGGGATTTACTCACGCGCCCCCATCATCCCGCGTCCCCCAAATTTAGAATCTAAAATTTAGAATTTACAATTCCATTCATGCCGCTCTTCCTACTTTCCATAGGACTATTGTCCTTCATACTCTATTTCTATGGTATCGGACTTCGATATCTAGGATTTTTGCCGATTATTGTATTGGCATCATTTGTCAGCTATCATGGGATGACAACTAGCATCAAGGCCAAATCATCAGAAGTATTCAGCAAATATAGTCTCTACATTGCACGGATTGTGATGCTCACAGGATTTGTGTGAGTGCTCAATTTCTTTGATGTGGAACTAGTAAAAATTGCGCTTACTCTCATAAGCATCAATCTCATGCTACGAATCGCCTCTTACTTCGTCAATTATCAAGATGGGAAATCAGTCTTTTCGGTGGGTTATTATTTGTCATTAGGATTTCTCTTGTTGGTAGGCGCAGTCTTTTCAGATACCAAAGGATTTTTACAGATTTTCAAATATCTACGAATAGCAAATCTCGCCGTCTTGGCATTTATGACCTACATCATTGGTCTATTCAAAGAAGTAGAACCATACACCAGCTACAAAACATTTGTATTTGGTCTCGGAGCCATCATCATCGTCATGATAGATCAAATCCCCAATATCTACATCGCGCTCGCGATGAGCACACTCTTGCTGACAGGAATATTCAGCCGAATTTTTAAGATGTTGCAACACAAACCCATCTCCAAAGAAAAGAAAGCCAACGTCTCCGTGAGACGCATCCTCGCAGGCGAAAGAATCACAGAGCCCAAAAAATATTTCAACTCTGCTAAAGCAGAGCAAATTTATGAATTTTTCAGCAACATGCCCATGTTCAGCAAAAAGGCACTAGAACTGATAAATATCGCCCTCATGGCAACCGTCATCGTCAACTATTTACTCAATCGACAAACCTTCACAAATTTCAATCAATTCGTTTATCGACTTATCATCGCATTCTTTATCGGTAACGTCCTCATCCTCAAAAAAATTAATTACAACGGCATCATCCAAAATCTCGCCATCTTTCTCGTCGTCAACTTCGCGATTTATCTCAGTCTTTTTTCCTACTTTGATGGAAACTTTTCTTCGATAGTACTACGAGGTATCATCCGAAATATCGCAAGCGCAGTGCTGATTTTTTATGCGCCCAAATTTCTGTCCAATGTCTTTGATAGCAGAGATTACACGTACCGAACCATCGCCACGCTCATCGCAGGAGTGATAAATATCATCTTGTTGATCAAGACGCCACTCGCAGGTCAGCTCATTTTCTTCATCGCCCTCTTGTATATCGGCGTCCAGTGAATGATCCTATTTTATGCCATCAGATACATCAACAAACTCCAAACACCAGCACAGCCGTCATTGCGAGAAACGAAGCAATCTGGCTAACAAAAAAGACAAACCCTCCACTTTCACCAAAACAAGACAAATTTTCCCAAAACAAAAATCCTGACCCCCCACCCACGCACTGAGCTCTAAGTTCTAAGTTCTGAGTTCTATTTTCTGCGTTCTCTTTTTTTCCTACATTTGTAGATTTTTTTCCAAAACATTCTGACTATAAAGCCCCACGAAGCGTTCTTTATTGTTCATGTCACCAAAACAAGAAACGACATGAAAGGGAAATTTGCCTGGCAGCAAAAAAAATCGAACAAGCCTTATCGTATTGATCCTCTAAGGCCCACACCCCAAAGGACCGAAAGGTCCTTTTTGATTACCAATCATTCCGCGCCCACATAATATTGCCCACATTCCCATAATGCCGTTTACCGTTTACCATTTACCGTTTACCATTTACCATTTACCGTTTACCGTTTACCGTTTACCATTTACCATTTACCATTTACCATTTACCATTTACCATTTACCGTTTACCATTTACCATTTACCATTCCTCTCATGCTCCCCATCTTCAAAACCAAAACCTTCACCAATCTCGGCCTCCAAGGCTACGAAATTACGGTCGAAGCAGACGGAAATCACGCCCTTCCGAGCATAGAAATTATCGGCCTGCCCGATGCAGCCGTCAGAGAATCCAAAGAAAGATTGAGAGCGACTTTTCGCCATGCAGGCATTCCTTTGCCCAAACACAAAATCATTCTCAATCTCTCTCCCTCCGACACCAAAAAAGTCGGAACAAGTTTGGACCTCTCGATGGCTATGGCAATTCTCATCCTCATCTATCAAGGCAAGATCTATCATCGAGACCACATCGATCAGTATATTTTTTTCTGAGAACTCGGACTAGACGGAAACATCAAAAGAGTAAACGGCCTTCTCCCCTCAGTGATCAATGCCATCAAACACGGCTACACACATTTTTTCATCCCTGCAGAAAATATCCACGAGTTAGAATATGTACACAACATAACTATTTATCCGCTCAATAATTTTGAAGATATCGTAGCATATTTTTTGGAAAACAAAGAAATACCGCAGGTCGCCGAAGCCAAAAATATTCACGATCTCATGATCCACCATCACTACGAAACAAGTTTTGAGCACATCAAAGGACAATTATTGGCCAAAAGGGCATTGAGTATCGCAGCAGCAGGACTGCACAATCTCCTCATGGTCGGTGGACCAGGCTGTGGCAAGACCATGCTCAGCAAGGCACTACATAGCATTCTTCCGCCATTGGCCTTTGAAGAAATTTTGGAAGTCAGTCAGATATATTCAGTAGTCGGCAAGCTGACCAAAGACCAGCCACTCATTATTCAAAGACCCTTCCGCCAGATTCACCACACCGCTTCCAAAATTTCCATCGTCGGTGGTGGATCACAACTCACACCAGGCGAAGTCAGTCTTGCGCACAAGTGAATTCTTTTTTTTGACGAGCTCACCGAATTTCCCAGAGAGACACTCGAAGTCCTAAGACAACCCCTCGAAGACAAAACGATTGTCATTTCCAGAGTCTCCGGAACCATCCAATATCCCGCCAATTTTATGTTTGTCGCATCCATGAATCCCTGCAAATGTGGCTACTACAAAGACCCAGAAAAACCCTGCACCTGTTCTCTCTTTGATATCAAAAAATATCAAAACAAAATATCCTGACCACTCTTGGACAGAATCGATATGATCCTCGAAATCCCCAGAGAAAATGTCGATAAACTCCTCGACACGATTCCGCAAGAAAATTCTGAAACCATCAGAAAAAAAGTTCTCAAAGCACGAAACATCCAACAAAAAAGATTCGCCAATTTTTCGAAATCCGCATCAAACCAATCCGTTACCCATTCTCCGTTATCCGTTAAGCGCCAAATGCCTCCCATATTTTCCAACTCCCAAATCTCTTCCAAAGACATCGACAAACTCATTCCTCTGGAAACACAGGCAAAGAATTTTCTCAAAGACGCAGCCAGAAAACTCAATCTCTCGCCAAGAGTCATTCATAGAACCATCAAACTCGCCAGAACCATCGCCGATATGGAAGAAGACGAAACCGTAGACATCAAGCACCTCGCCGAAGCCCTCCAATACAGAAACAAAACCATGTTTGTCGAATAAAGTGAACTGAGTAAAAAAACAGTGAACTGAGTTAACTGAGCACCAAATTTACTCATTTTACTAAATTTGCTCAGTTCACACAAAAACTCAGTTCCCCAAAAATAGACTTGACTTTTTCAAGCAATTCAGTATTTTTCTTTTGAAAAACAAAAAACTAAATTTTTGTTGAAACCGAAACCGAAACCAAACATAAAACTTAATAATTTTAAAATTATGAAAAAATCAATTTTCACATTAGCATTAGTGCTCTGCTTCGCCATAGGCAATGTAACAGCACAAGTAAAGTCAAAAAACTTTTATGACAAAGTCATAAAAGTTGCCGACGCATCAGGAGACATTTGGACAATCGACCTCTTTGCGTGCCAAAAAACTGGTAGCGACATGGACACGATACGAAAAACCGCGATGGCAAATGCACTTATTGAATGCATAAACGCTGACCTTGAATTATGGAAAGCATATGCTCTGAAAAACAAAGCAAAAAAACCATTTATCTTGGAATTGAAAAAAATTAAGGGACACGAAGCAGAAGCTTCAGAATACCAAAATCAATTTAAAAAGATTATGGCACTATTGCTAACACCCAGAACAAAATGGAGCCTTGCAGATGTACAACTATTCTGCACGTATGAAAAATTGGGGCCATATATCTACCCCATTATTGTAAAATTCCAAAATTCAGCCAAAGACCGGTTGAAATAGGAGCACAAAACATCGGTAAAAAATTCAAACACAAACACCCATATTGGCGATCCATCATTTGACGGTCGCCTTTTTTTATATAAAAATTTTTTATCATGTTCACATAAAAAAACAAACCCACCTCGACTCTCCCTTCACAGGACGAACCAAAGGATTTTTCTATAAAAAATTCACAAACCAACCGTGTCGTCTTAATTCCAAAGTCAATCCATTCACATCCAACTATACATACCTATACAACCAAGCGTAGGTGATTCGAGGAGTAACACTGGAAAGACTGCTTTCATGGTGAGGCGGAAAAGTGCGTGTGTGTCCATCTTTTCCTAGACTTCTTTGCCTACTTTCTGGGGCGATGCCAGAAAGTAGGTCCTACGGAAAGCGCCGCAGGCATGTATGTAGAACGCAAAGCGCATAAGCGATGCCAAAGAAAGTCAGAAGGCACAAAGCACAAAATCAATCCCACAATCCCACAAAAAAAAATATAAATTTGAATTCTATACAAAAATCCCTATCGTCTTTTACGATAAACGTTTTTTACTCATTTTACTAATCATACTCATGACCCAAACAAATCAAATCTACAAATGCTCCGTCTGTGGCAACATGACCGAAGTAGTGCATGCCGGTGCAGGCACACTTGTGTGTTGTGGAAAAAATATGGAACTCCTCAACGACGACGTCAAACCAGAAATTTCTACGGAGAAACACATTCCTGTCGTGACAAAAAACGGCAATACAGTAAAAGTTGTTGTATGATCTGTTGCGCATCCTATGACCGCAGAACATTATATCGAATGGATCGAAGTCATGACTGCAGAAAAAACATACAGACAGCAACTCCACCCAGAACAAGCGCCAGAAGCAACATTTGAAATCACAGAAGATATCGTCACGGTCAGAGCATATTGCAATCTTCACGGCCTTCGAAAGAATGCATAGACCAAATATGTCAGATTTTGTCTATTTGTCAAAGATACCAACATCTTTTCAACAAAAGTGTTAGTTTTTTGTCAAAAAACCAGTGGAAAACGCAGAACAAATCAACATCACTTAAGCAAGCGAATTCATTTTATTGTATTTTAAATTTTTTCTTACTTCATGAAAACCATAAAAAACATAGCAATCGGACTGTTTGTACTTTGTGCTTTGTATCTTGTGTCTTCATTCGTTTCTGCACAAACAATTAATCTCACAGATTTGCTCAATGATATGAGTAACGAGACTACATTTGGTTACAATGATAATATCAAAATTTCTATCAAGGAAGTAACTCCACAAAAAGTAGTCATTCAGTCGCCTATCATCGTAGATGAGCTTGGAGGAAAAATCAAAACATATACCGTCATGTACGGAGAATACACTATGGATCAAATCATTGCTGATACCAACTTAATCAGTAGTGCAAAAGAAAAAACATTTACATTTACAGGAACTGAAGCCATATTGGATATGGAACTCAATCTCTATGACGGACTCGATCCAGCAAAATCCTACTATGTACGAGTAATACCAAAAGATCAAAATGGAGTCGGCGGACAAATATCTACACAAGACCTACGATTTAAATTGAATACTCAAACATATGGAGAAGGTATCAACACAGGAATGATGCCTCCGACAGCACTTCATGCAGCAGCAGGAGCAAACATGGCTCTGGCAAATATTACCCATAGTTGTACTCCAGATTGTACGGTTCCAGCCAAAGGAAGTAAAAAAATAACATTATCATGGATTGCGGTAGCAGGAAGTGATAGCGTAGATATTTCATTGCAAGACGACACCAATGGATCATTTGTAAAATTGGCAAACGTGAATATGTCTGATGAAAAATATGAACTTCAAACAAGCAAAAACGGAGAACATATTTTCAAATTTGTTCCCAACAATGGAGGGACTGAAATGCATTACACAGTCACCATAGGTGGAATTAGCGCAAGTGGCGTAGGTACGCCAACTACTCCAGGAATCACCAAAGTACCAAAAACATGACCAGCAGAAAATATGATTGTCATCCTATTCATCACATTAGGATTGTATTTGGGATACAGAAAAGTGTATAGAAAATAATATTCCGCGTCCAAATCCGTAGAGACGTAAAATTTTACGTCTCTTATACAAAACCCCATCATTCCGCGTCCCCACAAACAACAAAACAAAAAAGAAAAGAGAATAGAGAAAAATCTATCGTCTATCATCTATTATCTTTTTTTTCACTCCCATGATTACAAACTCAAGACTACCACATATACTCAAAATCATCACAAAAATTTTTCTCATTGGGCTTTTGCTCCAATTTTTTCTGCAAACCTTCGTGACCTTTGAACTCAATCTCACCGGACCACTCCGGACGATACTCTGGATGCGAAAAGAGATAGTCTTAGTCTGACTTTTTGGCTTACTCATCTACTTCATCCAAAAACACCCCGAATATTCGGGGCGAAAACCCCTCCGAGACAAATTACCCATCAGGCGGTTTATTATACTCTTTGTGCTCCTTATCTGAGGCATAGGAATTCTTTCATTGTTTATTACAGATGTAGGGTTGAGTGCATATGCTCTATCGATAAGATATAGCATGATTGGATTTTTTATCTTTATCCTCTTTTTTGTGCTTGCATATATTCAACAAGACGAACAAGAAATGGATATGGTCAAGCGGTATAATAGCATCATCAAAAAAATACTGATCGGAGCAGTGATACGACGAGGCATCATTCGATTGATGCCAAATCTTCTCGATCACTTCGGCTACAACCAATACAACGTAGAAGGAAAAATCTGAATCGCGCCACCAGCCACCTACTACACACAGTACAACGAGGGATATGTCCGCAATCAATTTCTTTTTGAAAGACCTATCAGTCTAGGATTTTTCTTGGTAGCGCTCTGGCCGCTCTTCTTTATGTTTGTGATCAAAAAAAGAGGGCGAAAAAATGGCTTGCGATGGGGAGGAATATTTGGATTAGTCATCTTCTCGACCTTTTCCAGGGCAGCACGAATAGCGCGATTTTTTCAGACCTGAATGCTCATTCTTTTACAGTACCAGAAACACATCCGCAAAATATTGCTCTATGGGGCCTTGCCAGTTATCATCCTAGGGGGCATAGTTTTTGTAGGCAAAAACAAACTTCTCACGAGAAACTATTCTGATATCGGACATTTCACGATGATCACCCAAGCAATAGAAAAAATCAAAGAGAAACCCCTATGGGGACAAGGGGCAGGAACTGCCTGACCAGCATCCTATCAGCTTGTGGAGGGAGGATATACGCTCAACCGACAAAAAACCAAGTGAAACGAAGGTTTTTTGGATGATTGAGGTATACCGACGACTTGAGAAACGATAAGCACAAGTGAAACGAAGTGATTAGAGATTTCGAAAGCAGTCGCGTACAATCCAGAAAATCAATTTTTACAGATACGGATAGAATACGGCATCTTCGGCTTTATCGGACGAATGGCACTCTATCTCTATCTCCACAAAATAGGATACACAGGATATCTCGACACCCTCGATCCCAAAAAAAGCAAACAACAAAGATTTTATGGATACATCATAGTGGCATTTTCATTGGGGCTCTTAGGACTCTCTATCGAATGACTCGTGCTCCACAGCTTCGTCGACAGAATGGTCGTCTATCCATTTATGGCCCTTTTTGGCCTCGCGTATGCGGTCTATTATAAATCGAAATGAGTGAACAATTAAAATAACAAACCCCCCTCGATCCCCCTTCACAGGGGGACCTTATGGAAAAACATTTTTTGCCAAAAACCATTATCAACAAAGAATTCCGCTTTATGGGCCAGTGCACTTGTCCGAGCTAACCAAGCAGCAAACAATACAATCAGAATACAAGCTGAGGTGGGGACCCTCTGGGGTCCGAAGCAAATGGACTACTGTCCATAGCAAGATAAACATAGATAACTAGTCTGTAAAAGAGAGACTGCGAGTTTGCACTGGCGAGGCATTTTTGGGTACTTTTTTTGCTGGAAGAAAAAAGTACCACGCCGTAGGCAAGCGAAGTGCGGGCAATGCCAAAAAAAAAACATGAGCACACAAGAAGCAATAGAAAAGTAGTCAGAAAGCAATGCTCCGCAGGAAAGCAAAGCGCCAGAAAAGCGACGTCAAAGAAAGTAAGCAACAAAGCGCAAAAAAATGGCATTGACTTTTACCAGGAAATATTTATAGTAAATAAAGTTAAACTAAACCCAAAAATAAAAAAACACCAAAAAAAACACACATCCATGAAAACAAAATTAGCAACATCAATTCTGGTAATGATAGCTTTAACCTTAGCTCTTACCAGTATCGCACAAACAAAAAACATTCCTACTTTTAGTAACGAGAAAGCAGTAGTTGTTCAAAAGTTTAATCCGCAAGGATTTTCTTGGCTTAAAGTAGATTCAATTCTCACTGAGAACAAAATTTATTTTAAAGTCCAGGATTCGAGCCTCTATCTTGATATTCCCGTTAAAGATCTTTTGGAGCACACAACCCATTCTATGATGGGCACAACAGTAAACTTTTTTCTCCAAAGAGATATTCTCAGTTTAGAATTTTATAGTGGTTCGCCATACACCACAAAAGCACCATTTTTGCTTGTATTAAAGCTATCTGCTGAAGACAAAAAAGCATTTGAAGCGTTTCAAAAAAACACAATGCCCAAGCTAAAATAACAACCCAGTTTGTGAACATCAAACATCAATAACTGCACATGGTTTCATGGAGCAGTTTTTTTATATGCTACTCCAAAACAGCCTTGATCGCTACTCCGTCTGCGTGAGCCACTACTTGCCCTGCAAGTGACTTCTCCTCAAAGAAACTGAAATCTTCCTGCCCTGCTGTTTGCCCAAGCGGCGAAAGCGAAGAAAGGGTGGTCTTAAACCTCTTGTACACATTCAAAAGCGGAGTAAAATTGACTCTGAAATATCATAAGGTTTGTGAAGAATAATCGACTTTTACTTTCTTATCAGTCTGAATAGCTGGATCTCACAAAGTGAGCAGGGTATCGTCTCACTTTTTTTCTGTGTACAATCCCACATCCTGTACGCCCGCTACCTGAGCGGAAAATCATTGCTTGAGCGGATCATTGACGAGGGCGGTTTGTGAACCACTCAAAAAAGGAATCGCCGTAATCATGGAATAGGCAGTCGGCATGATTTTGCTCAAAACAGCAAAAAAGTCTGAATCTCTAAACAACAAAGTCAATCCCACGCCGGCAAAATTATTTCCTTCACCAAGCAAAAGTCCTACATTGTTGCTCAGTGCAGAATAGATGGTTTCGTAGTCTTTCTCCGTCAGATCAGTGACGCCCCACATCGGAAGCAAAGCCTGCAAATTAGCCAGAATCACTTCTTTTTTTACACCGAGTTGTTGCGCTACATGACCAAATTCTGCAAACAACAAATTCTTGTCATTGCTATATCATTTGAACAAAGGCTTGAACGAATATTCAGCATCCAAAGGTCTGTTTTCCTTGTAGACCAAACGCGCTTCCATAGATATTTTTTTGCCTTCCATATCAAGTCCATACACAAAATATTCCATATTTCCGACAAAAGGAGTCGTCACGGTCACCTCGACATTGTTGGCAACATGAGAGAAGAAGCTGATTTCAGAAGACCTCAACAAAGGAGCGAGTGACTTCAATTTTTCTGTCGCAAAGAAATTATTTTTGGTATCGAGCTTGAGAAATTTCAAAGAATCTGGTTTCCCAAACACATACAGATTGTCTTCAAGTTGTTGATAAATATATTCTACATCCCCAGAGACATTCATCGAATCTACCAAGGCCTGCGGCTTGAAATCAGGTTTCGCCTGAACAAAAATCAAATTTTCCGCTACGGCATCCACAGTCGTCTGGCTGATGACGACGATATCCATTTTCGCAAACAAAGTTTCGATCTCACCAGGAAGCTGCTGCATATAATTTTGGTACAGCAAGGTATTCTTGGGATTTACTCTGACCACAAATGCCTGGTTTGCGCTTTGCGGAACATAATCAAAAATTCTTTCCGTCTTGCTACCGACCAAACACACAGCTCCCACAGCCAAAAGCACAATACCCACGCCGACCCAGAGTCGCACATTTTTTAGTAATTTTTGTTTCATATATTTTTTTGAAATTTTAAAAAAGCTTGGATATCCAAGCTTATATATATTCAAAAAGATAATACAAGATTTCACTTAAGCGGCAGAAAGAAATTCTTGTTGATTAGTAATTCATGCTTGCGCCAAATCGTCTTTGATAGTCGTCACTGCGGCAGGTCAATTCTTCGCAGTCATATAAACACCAAAAAATTTTATTCAGCCCTTACTGACGCCCTTTGCCAACTCAGCAACGGTAGGATAGACAGTAGTACCAAACTTGGTTTGATAGACCTCAATTCTTTTTTGAAGATTGTCACCGACAGCGTCTACGCCCTTTTCTCGAGTTCATCGATCTTTGGTAGAACCATCATCCATATTTCAGACATTACCAGGATTGTGTGTGGTAGTAGCCAATCAGGCCGTACCATAATGACTATCGTTTTTCATAAACGCCATAAGATATTCTGCAGGTACCTTAAATTTTTTGGAAGTAGCGATAACCATGTCAGCAGTGACTGGACTATGATAAGTAGCTAATTCGGAGGCGATATTAATCTTGAGTTGTCTATCAGAAACAGTTTCAGAAGTAATATTGCTTGGAGACGATTCAACTTTTTTGGGCACAATTTTTTTGGATAAATATTTTGCATCCATCGCAGTAGCCCCCAATGCAGTACCCAAAAGCCCCGTTCACAAAATATCACTCGGCAATACCTTTATACCAAAAAGCGCCAATGGTCATCTCACTTTATCAAAAATGCCCATAAATGCATCTTTCCAGAAAGATCTTTTATCCAAAAATGCATCAGCAGTTGTCAAAGCTTTTTCTATATTATCAAGGGTCTTTTGATCCATCGAAACAGCTGGATCGTTGGCAATTTGCTTGATTTTACCGATTTCCTCCTCACTCAAACGCCCTCACTCACTACTATTCAACGTAAACAATTCCAAGGTTTTGGGATCAGTGATGTTTTTTGTATCGTCCCACAAAGGATTTTCTACAAGCTCCATAGCCTTATATGGGTTGAGAAGCTGAGGAACGGATGCGCCCCCAAGTTGATTTTGTTGCAGTACAAGAAAAGAAGTCAGATTCTGAACTCTTTTGGCTACACCTGCAAACGGTCCATCTCACATCAAAGGTCACGTAAGGCTTTTTACCTTCCCGACCATTTCATTTATTCCACTCAAAATCGAATTCAGTCCATTGTCGGACAATCCCTCCGCAGCAGCGCCAAAAAATTCTCAGGTCCCCGCTCATTGAGCAATTTGTGCTTTTCGCATAGCGATTTGTATCCCGCCGGAAATTCACTTCTTCTCATCCTTACCATATCCGATCAATTCACTATCAAGATATTTGTCGATCACTCCCTTGATTCTTGCAGAAAATGCTTCGATATCGGCCTCCGTTTTTCCAAGTTTTTCCAGGCTGGTATACATCGTAGTTCATCTGATCATGTCCATGATTTCTGGGTTTTTCACATTTTCTTTCACCTCATTCACTTCTTGGACAGATTTTTGGGTATTAGCCTGTGTTTCTATTTTTTTCAATTCATCAAGTTGTTTTTGCAGATCTGCTATTTCTTTGTTGATTCTATCTTCTTCTTTTTTT
>Ga0172379_10001710_pt1 | contig 42400 bp, 34 predicted proteins | sample GrowelOW334metaG_FD_119756 | JGI IMG/M metagenome (GOLD analysis project Ga0172379, IMG submission 119756) | Groundwater microbial communities from an aquifer near a municipal landfill in Southern Ontario, Canada - Groundwater well OW334 metaG | ecosystem: Environmental > Aquatic > Deep... | reverse complement strand
TCCGCTTCAGTCATCTCCGGGTTGTTGCCAAAATAAAAGCCATTTTTGTGAATATATTCGGCGTTAGGACAAGAAAAACTTTGTTTAATATATTTCTTAAAAAATGGCTGGTTGCTGATATTGCCGGCGATGATTGGCCGGATTTCAACATTTGACTTAATAAATTTGTCTTTATACTCTAAAAATAATTTATTGGTTTTAAATACCAGCGGCATGGCGAAATTTGAAACTAAATCCAGGTGAGAAATTTCCAACGGAATAATATCTTTATTATTTTTTACCGCTCCGGTAAAACTTTTAAAATTCGACTCCCGTTTTGAAACAATTTCATCCCAATAAACAAGCTGACTTTGACCGATAAACCCTTGAATTTCGGTCGGCCGCGCATTGTACGCCAAGTCATAAAATGTATAACGGGCGTAGAAATCGTCGACTTTATTCGCATTCCTTAACTTTGTTTGTTGTTCTTCGTTTAAATTACGGTCCCAGCCGTGCGCCCGAACCATAAGCAACATTTGGTGCAATTCATCGTCGTCGGTACAAATCATACCTCCTTCAATGGTGGAAAAATGATGGCCAACAAAACTGGAAAAAGTTGAAGCTAAACCAAAATTACCCAACAATTTACCATCTACCTTTGAGCCGAGTGCTTCACAATTATCTTCCAAAAATATAATTTTTTCCTGATTGCAAAATTCCTTAATTGAATCAATGTCGGCAGAAAAACCAAGCGCATTAGTTAAAAATAGAGCTTTGAGTTTAGTTTTTTTATGGGTCTCCTTCAAAATCTTTAAGGAAGTATTTAAGTTGTTTAGTTCAACATCCAAAATTACCGGTTCAAGTCCAAGCTGAATAATAGGCATAACGTTGGTCGACCAGGTAAGCGCCGAAACTCCCACCCTGTCCCCTTTTTTCAGTCGGCCTAGATTAAGTAAAGCCTGAACCAAGACCAGATTGGCCATACTGCCACTACTCACGAAAACCGCGTTACGGCGCTGTTGCTTCGCTGAAAATTGTTTTTCAAACAAAAAACAATTCGCACCCATGCTCAACACATCGGCGCTGCGGATAAAATCTACCAATTTTTCTTTCACTTCTGATTCGTGAAAAAAGGTTGATTTGATAAGTTTGATCATACTTTTTCCATTTCTTCCCTGCACATTATTTCTATTAACTCTTTAAATTTAACTTTGGCTTCCCAGCCTAATTCTTTCTTTGCTTTTGAAGCATCACCAATCAAATAATCGACTTCGGTGGGACGGAAATAATGCGGGTCAATTTCAATGATTGTTTTACCGGTTTTTTTATCAACCCCCTTTTCGTTCAGTCCTTCACCTTTCCAGACCAATTCGAAACCAAAATATTTTGCCGCAATTTCTGCCAACTCCCGCACACTGTGGGTTTCGCCGGTCGCAATTACATAATCAGCCGGCTTGGTATGCTGAAGCATGGCCCACATCGCTTCAACATATTCCTTCGCATAACCCCAATCGCGTTTGGACTCCAAATTTCCTAGGTAAAGCTTGTCCTGCTTGCCGGCTTTTATTTTTGCGAGGGCAGCTACAGTTTTCTTGGTGACAAAAGTTCCACCGCGGCGGGGAGATTCGTGATTGAATAAGATACCGTTACAAATAAACATGTTGTATGCCTCGCGATAATTAACCGCCAAATAATGAGCGTAGGCTTTGGCACAGCCATAAGGGCTGCGCGGATAAAAGGGCGTGGTTTCTTTTTGAGGAGTTTCCAAAACCTTACCAAACATTTCCGAAGATCCGGCCTGATAAAATTTAACCTTGAGACCGGTTTCTCTTACTGCATCGAGTAGTCGCAGCGTACCTAACCCATCCACCTCTCCGGTATACTCCGGCATTTCAAAACTGACCAACACATGACTCTGTGCGCCCAGATTATATATCTCATCGGGCTTTACCTTTTCGAGAATGCGGTTCAAATTACTGCCGTCTGTCAAATCGCCATAGTGCAAAATCATTTTTGGCCGCTCGGCGTGCGGATCCTGAAATATTCCGTCAATCCGGCCCGTATTAAAACTGCTGGAACGGCGGATAATTCCATGGACTTCGTAACCTTTTGACAAAAGAAATTCCGCCAAATATGATCCGTCTTGTCCGGTAATACCGGTGATTAGCGCTTTTTTCATATATTATTAACATTATCTAAAACATCTGAATACCCTTGCTTACGCCATTTAATAAAATTATACAATGGATACCCAGTTACAAAAAAAACGGTAAAACAGAAATACCAATATTCACCAAAAGCGTCTGTATGAATTAATTGCCAATTTATAAACCAAACGATGTAGGAAATTAGGGGTGCCGTTCCAAGCCAAATTAATAATTTTTCTAAATATAAATTTCTACTGATAAAATAAACAATTAAACCAAGCGGCAAAATCCATACAAAATACCAAGGCCAAATAGATTTTTGCCAGATTACTAAATATGAAAATAAACTTATAAAAATTGAAACGATATATTGTGAAGTTGAAAAAGTTTGTTTTTTTAAAAATATTTTAAAAATATTTTTTATTAAAGGAACTAATAAATATATAAACGCAACAAGTACAACTGCGTGGGCAAACCGAGTTAAATACCAATGGTAATTGGTACCAAAAATATTTTTGAAGAATGGCAGGAAACTATAATAAACTACTGAAAATATACTTGAAATAGCCCACTTAGATTGCAATATAATAAAATTAAAAACACTAAATCCTACCCAGTATTTATACCAAACACCGATTGTTAATAAAATCGTCAAAATTGAACCAACAAACAAATTCACTGTGTTGCTTTTCCAATTTAGTCGGTTTGTTTTTTGCCACCACCACAATAAAAACCAGGGAGCAACTAAAATTGGTATAAATTTAATCCAAACCCCTATTGCCAAAAGCGGAAAAACTAACCACCATTTATTATGGTGAGCAAAAATAATAGCTAACAAAAGAAATACAAGCCACAAAATATCAAAATGACCATCGACCAAACATTCAAATAAAAAAATTGGTTGGGTGAACCAAAAAATATAAAAATTATTTAAGCTTGCGCTTGGGACAATCATTTTTATTATATATTTTATTAAATACCCGCAAAGCGCAACTACACCGACCATAAATATTTTCCAAAACAATATGAATGTATATATTTTATTATTACTTAATTTATAAAATATATTTAATATATCCAAAACAATTGGCCCGTATGAATACCCGGCCAAAATTTCAACTACTTGCGAATTGTTATAATCCTTTTCCCAATTCCACTGGCTGGAATATAAATTTATCCCCCCTGATGCTGCTTTACCCGAGCTAAAATAGTGGGTCATATCACCAGATCCGAAAGGAAATATAAAAATCGGCAACAGCAAAGACAAGCCAATTATTAAATATTTTATATTATTTTTAATAATATATTCTTTCTTAAAAACCTTCCAACAAAATATACCGCTTAAAAATAAATTTATAAAAAATATCGAGATTATAAAAATATCGATAAACTTGCTACTGCCTGTAACATTTTCAGCGCAAAATAACCAATTCTTTTGAAAAAAACAGGATTTACTAAATAACATTGGATATTGAAAAACAGAAATAACCGCCAACGTCAGCCAGTTTAATGAATATATTATGTAAAATTTATTAACCTGTAACATATACAATCTACTAACCCTTTAATTGCTCTATAAACACTGAAAAACAACTAACCACATAATTTAGCATTTCCGCTGTCAGACCAGGGTAAACCCCAATCCAAAAAGTATTATTCATAATAATATCGGTATTTTCCAGGTTACCAACTACACGATAATCCGGCTTCCGGTCTACAAAAGAGGGTTGACGAAGTAAATTACCGGCAAAAAGATATCTGGTGGCAATTTTTTTGTCCTGAAGGAATTTAACAATTTCCCCGCGTTTAAATGGCGCATTGTTTTTTACGGTGAGCAAAAAACCAAACCAGCTTGGGTCGGATTCCGACAACCACTCCGGCAAAATAAAATATTGGCCGTATTTTTTTAATCCTTCGTAAAGAATTTTAAAATTTTCTTTTCGTTTTGCAATAAAACTGTCCAGTTTATCAAATTGAGCAAGACCAATCGCCGCCTGCATATCGGTAAGCTTTAAATTATAACCGATTTCCGAATAAATATATTTGTGGTCGTACCCTTCCGGTAATTCACCCAATTTCCAGCCGAAGCGTTTTTGGCAAGTATTATCATTGCCGGGTTCGCACCAACAATCGCGCCCCCAATCACGGACTGATTCAATAATTTTAAAAAGCTTCGGGTCATTGGTAAAAACCGCACCACCCTCCCCCATGGTAATATGGTGGGCAGGATAAAAACTGCAGGTAGCAATATGACCAAACGTGCCGGTGTGTTTTCCACTAAATTTTGCCCCAAGTGCGTCGCAATCATCTTCAATCAACCATAAATCATTTTTTTCGCAAAAACTTTTTACTTCTTTCAAATCAAATGGATTACCGAGCGTATGTGCGACCATAACCGCCCGGGTTTTTACCGACAGAGCCTTTTTCATCGCCTCAATATTGATGTTGTATGTACCTAAATCAACGTCTACAAAAACCGGAGTGAGTCCGTTTTGAATAATGGGTGTTACGGTACTCGGGAAACCCGCCGCGACGGTAATCACTTCATCACCGGGTTTGAGTCTTTTGTCGCCTAATTTTATAGAAGTTAAGGCGATGAGAGCAACCAAATTAGCAGATGATCCTGAATTTACTAGTGATGCATAATTTACCCCGAGCCACTTGGAAATTTTGTGTTCAAAAAGGGTTGTAAACCGTCCTTCAGTCCACCAACCGTCTAAAACCGCTTCGGTGGCCAGGATAATTTCCTCTTCGTCAAAAACCTTACCGGATACCGGAACCGATGATTCACCGGGCACAAACGGCTTTCGGATAAATTTGGCTTTATAGGCCTTTAATAGCTCATTTTTTAGCGATTCTTCCATACTTATTTAGCACTTTTTCTGCGATGATTAGGCGATAATTTTACCAATTTTAAGGTAAAAATGCAAACTTTGGGGTAATTAAAGAAGCGCCCTATCTATTAACTCCGAAGAGTATGGGATAGGGCGCTTTGGCCGGAAAAGAACGATAGCCTAGTGAGACGAGCGATATGCAGCGACCGCAGCCGGGATGAGGTGATCCCGGTGAATGTTGACCGTATTCTCCGGCAGCTTGTCGACCGGACACCAGATGTGCCGGTTGTCGACGCGGGGCTCGCCGTCGAACTTCACGAGGTAGATGAGCGACAAGAAGTCGCCTCTCTGCTCGTTGGAGAAGTACTGCCCCACCAGCTTGAAGTCCATGATCTCGGACCCGAACTCACGAGAGAGACGCCTCGCGACGAGGTTTGGCTTCTCCCGGGGACGGAAGGCCGAACCGGGGGCATGCCACTCCCCAGGATAGGCCGTGTCATCGTCGGCACGCTTCCTGAGGAAGACCTCGGGCTTCTTGGTCTTCGGATTCAACCGGAGAGCAACGCCCTCGAAGGCGATGCTCCAAGTGAGCCTGGAGAGACTGTCAAACAGCACCGTGCCGTAGGGCTTCGAGGGATCCACCAGTCGGAGCAACTGAGCCAAAGCATTCTTCACAGCTTCCTCGCCGTTTGGATCGCCCTTGAAAAGGGCGGTGAGTCTGGTCACGGCGACCCACACCTGCTGGTTCAGCGATTCGGAATTCACGGATTCTCTCCTGGTTTGCTTTCGGCCGAGAGTGGCCAAAAGACCAATAATAATACCCTAAAATAGCAAAAAAATCAAGGTTAAACCTGACTTTTTAGCTAATTTATGCGTAAAATCAACTATACCGAAGCAATTTTCCGATTTTTTACTCTTAAAAAGGGTGCTTCTACCAAATAATATGTAGTGGCCGAAACAACTAAAGTTAAGACGATGTTGATAATAATTTTTTGAGCGTTCGGAAGTGCGAGAACGTCTACTTTACTAATAATAATGGCGTGCCAAATATAAATACTAAAACTAATTTTGGCTATATACAAAAATGGTGCGGAAGTAAATATTTTTGATAATAGAGACCGGTCGTTCATCAAAAACGACAACATGCAAAAAACGGTAATAAAACCAAGAAGAACCGGAGCAAAAACATAGGATAATGTCGGCAAGAAACTCAAATCGTAATAATGCACAAACAATATAAACACGACCACCGAAGCAATTTGCAGATACTGATTGCCGATATAATTCAAAACCTTGGCGTGATTTACATATAAATACGCACCAAGCATGCCGAGCGCGAAATAATCAAAATTTGCGGGTGTGAACCGCATAAATTGCATACTGGGTGTCTTAACCAAATAAACCAGCGCCAAACGATAGGCAACGCCCAACAATAGTACTCCCACAAATAGTAATATATTTTTTAATTTATAAAAAAAATGATAAAAAATCGGTAACAAAATATAAAAATGCATTTCTACCACTAGCGACCAATAAACCGGATTAATAGTAATAGTGCCACCTCCCCCACCGCTTTTTATCCCGCGAGTAAATATTAAATTATATAAAATCGACCGTACGCCATCGGCAGCAAAAAGGATATCATGCCGCAAAAATATAACAATAAAAAATAAAGAAAAATAATACAACGGTAAAATTCTAAGTAGTCTTTTTTTGATATAAGCTTTTAATTTAGGACCATCTAGCTGCTCCTTGTTTTTGTAAAGCTGATAAAAAAGCAGAAAACCACTCAAAACAAAAAAAACACTGACACCAACCGTACCGCCATCGGTTACCAATTTTACCCAATTGATAATACTAGTTCTGGAAAACGCAAAAAGGTAACCGGTATGAAAGACAAATACAGCGATGGTTGCCGCCGCCCGGACAAAATCCAAAAATTTCAATTTTCCATTTTTTACTAATACTCCAGATTGCGACATAATTGAGCTAGATTCATTATTTCTATTAAGGAGTTCTTTGACAGGCACAGAATGACAACTAAAAATTTATCCGCTCTTTTTCAATCAACAGGGGGCGGTGGCGAACCTGGGTATAAATAGCACTAATATATTCGCCCAAAATACCAATAAAAAATAATTGAACCGAAGAAAATAGAAAAATTCCAATAATTAGAGGGGCTAAACCGGTCTGGAAACGGTCCCAATAAAGCAATTTGAAGGTAAAATAAATTATACCAATCACAAAACTTATTACCGACATCCCAAATCCGATAAAACTTGCCAACCGAAGCGGAATTTTTGAGTGATTGACAAAACCCAACATCGCCACATCATAGAGCGAATAAAAATTATTACTGGTTTTACCTTTTTTTCGCGACGGTTGAACATATGGTACTTCGAACCGATTCCAACCCAATTCCGTGACCATTCCCCTCAAATATGGATACGGATCATCTATGGTCCGTAAAATTTCAATAAATTTTTGGTCATACAATCCAAAACCGGTGAAATTTTTAATTTGTTCCACTTCTGAAAATTTATTAATCAAATAATAATACAATTTCCGGACAGCAAACATAAGGGGGTTTTCTTCGCTTTTATTCTTTACTCCGACCACTATTGAATAACCCTCTTCCCATTTTTTTAAAAAATCATTTATTAACTGCGGGGGATCCTGAAGGTCGGCGACCAAAAGAATAATTGCCTGACCGCGGGCCTGTAACAAACCATGGTATGGCGAACGAATATGGCCAAAATTCTTAGAATTAACAATGATTTTAACATTCTTATCTTTCACGGCAATATTTTTCAAAATCCCGACAGTTTTATCCTTAGATGCGTTATCAATAAAAATATGCTCGTAATTATATTGCGGCAAGCCAGCAAAAACCGCCTTCGTTTGATTATATAATTCCTCAACATTCAACTCCTCATTATAAGTCGGCGTTACCACGCTGATAAGTTTTTTTTCATCCATAAAAATGTAGTTATTTAAGAAACATATTTATTTTTTTCTTATGATGGTCTAAATGCAAAAAGAAAAAATTTGTTTCTATGGTTTGCTCGTCCATTTTGTAAAATGGTTTCAAATAATCACCGTCGATCACAAAACACCCATAACCGATGTCTGTCAATAATTTAATAATTTCATTCGGATGATAGTTAAATTTTTCCGACCATTTTCTAAGCATCTCGGTAAAAATAACCGGTTTATATTTAGCGATAGATTTCAATCCCCCCTTAAAAGCTAACAGCTCGGCCCCCTCAATATCGCATTTTATAAAATCTAATCCGACATTGTTCTTCGCGACAAAATTATCCAACATTATTACCGGACAATTTATTTTTACCACTGAATCCGTATTCGTCAAATTCGCTGCAGAAGCATTTGCCGACCCTTCGGGGTAATAATAAAATGGAATTTCCTTCTCCACGTCGGAAAAACCGAAATTATTTATATTTATATTTGAAAATTTATTTAATTCAATGTTGGTTTTCAAATATGAATAGGTCCTGGGTATTGGCTCAAACGCATATATTTTACAATCTGGAAATGATTTAGCGATATTAAATGAATACCATCCATAATTCGCACCGATATCAAAAACGGTGCTTTTTTTATCAATTAGTTTCAGGGTAAAATCAAGCTCGCTTTTTTCATAATGGTCAAAATTCAATATTTCAATTGGGGCAATTCTTTTATCCCCTTTCGCGCAAAGAATTTTAATACCGGAGTCTTTGGTTACCATTATTACTTCTCCATTGGAAATTTCTATTTTTTCGATATCAGTATCCTTGATAAAATCCGCATACTCAAATAAGACGGCGTGATTTTGATACATAATATCAATGTACTCCGCCTTTGGAATAGCACCTTTTTTATAGTCCAATTTATTTTCTATTAATTTTTTCATATGAATATATAATGAATATCCTTATTGCTCAAAGCTTTTAATCATCCTCCTGAAGCCTTCCTCGATTGAATAAACTGGCTTCCACCCCAATCCGACAATTTTGCTGATATCCGGAAGATGCCCGGAAGCGGCGGTTTTAAGATAATTTTTATCTAAAATTTCATTTCTTTTTATTTTTAGATTTTTCTCCGGAAACATATTTACCAGAGTACCGGCTAACTCGCTAATACTTACCAATTTGTCACCGCTGACGTTATAAGCCTCACCGATATTTCCTTTTAATAACACGGTAAAAAATGCGATTGCGGCATCGGCAAGATAACAAAAAGTTCTTTTTGCGCTTCCATCACTATTCATAGTAATATCTTCATTATTGACTATATTACGGACAAAATCTGCAAAAACCCGTCCATCATTAAGTCCAACACCCGGACCATAGGTATGAAATGGTCTGACCACCTTGATAGGAATTTTGTACTGGCTAAGCCAGGCCTGGCACATGTTTTCACCCATTCGTTTGCTTTCCGGATAACAAGATTCAATGGTAAACGGATCTAGTATGCCAAATTTTTTTTCGTTATTTGCCTGCTGATTATCCCCAATTGGGCCGTAAACAGCCCCCGAGCTGAAAAAGATAAAACCTTTCAGACTTTTTTCTCTTGCTAATTCCAAAAGATTGTAAGTGCCAAGTACGTTTGGCAAAAGTGTCCCAACCGGATCGCTGCCATAATATTTAGGACTCGCCTGGCTTGCCGCATGAATTATGTAATCTAAATCATTCGATAAATTTATCTTGTCACAAACGTCCTGGATAACAAACTCCAAATTTTTATCGTCTTTGTGACGTCCAAATTTTTTTTGAGCTTTTTCAATATTTCTAACCAAAGCAAAAATTTTCGCTTTATTTTTTAACAAATTTTTGTTCAGATATAAAATTGTTTCCACCATGTAAGCCGGCAGTGCACCGTTGGCGCCGGCGATTAAAATATTTTTTCCTTCCAATTCATGCCATGGCAAATCGGCTTTCATTATATAGGCTAAATCTTCATCAATAATTTTATTAAAATTATCTCTCATAATCAATAAATGATTTTTTGTTCAATGTCGGCAAAATCTTACGATAATACTCCACCAAGTTTGAAATAGAAACACTAAAAGGAGTAAAATCAATCATTTCCATCTCATTTAGCAACCGGGAATTATTGCAACTATACTCATTGCCTAAACCTGGTTCGGAAATTTTAATCGGAACCTTAACACCTACTTCCTTGATAATCATTTCCGCGAGAGTTTTCAAACTAACATCCTCACCTCTACCAATATTAATAAATTTCTCCACCGGTTTTTTTTTGATAATTTGATCTAAAATTTTTACAAAATCATCAATAAATATGTAATCAAATTTTACGTCTTGCCGTATGGTAATCGGCAAATTAAAAAGCACCTTACAAATAGCATTGGAAATAAATCGAATCTCATAATTTTCATATTTTCCAAAAACTCCAAATAGTCGAAGATGGGTAATATAGTCTACCTCGCCCGCGAATTTCGCGCAGATATATTTATAAAGGCCATACTCATCGGCTGGAACTGTCCGATCAAAGTCATTTTCCGAGGTCTTTTTAAGATTCTGTTTTTTATCATATTCCGCCCCTGAACCCAGCATTACCATTCGATTAAAATATTTTTTTGCTCTTACAAGATTATAAAATATTTTTAAATTATTCAGAGTTATCATCGGGTCAATCCGGTTTTTTATATACACTCCTTCCGCAGCTGAATTAACGACAATATCAACCGGATTTTTTTTAAAAAAATCCAGCACGGCCTCGCTATCTAATAGATTCAGCTCAGCGCGGTCCGGAGCGATAATATTATATTTATCACCTAACTGTTCCAATATATTTTTGCCGATAAATCCTGATCCGCCTGCCAGAAAAACGGTAGTTTTTAAAGACATATCTAAGCCGATTTTTTTGTTACTTCAAACTCCGCCTTGATTGCCCGTAGTAATTTCATTTTTTCCTCACTTAAAAACGGATATTGGTTATCGAGAGCGTTTCCAAAAGTTACTTTTGGTTCAAGGGTGGTGTTAAACGGTATTTTAACTTCAACTAAAACTGCTTTTTTTGAATTTAAAATTTTGGAAAATTCAATTTCTTTCAAACCGCTGTCAATAGAAACATAATCCAGCTCGTAGGCGGAGGCAATCTTCCTAAAACTGGGATTTGAATAACCAATTACGGTAGATTGAAAATTACTCTTCAGGTATGTGGTTTGAAAATCTTTGACCATGCCGAGCGACTGGTTGTTTAATATAAATATCTTAAGCGGTACTTTTTGGTGCCGAACAGTTTCTAACTCCTGAATATTCATTTGAAACCCGCCATCGCCGCAAAGTACGACCACGGTTTTGTTTGTGTCAGCAAAGTGTGCCCCGATTGCTGCCGGCAAAGCAAACCCCATGCTACCCATGCCACCGCTAAATAACAGGCGCTGACCAGGCTTGGTTTTCCAAGATTGTGCCAGCCACATCTGGTGGTTACCGACATCGGAAACAACCGAAACATCTCTACCGGAGACGGCTGATAATTTGGATATAAAAGTATTGGGATCGATTTGTTTAGATTTGACGCTCTTTTTTGAAAAGTTTTCTTTTACCCTGCGAATAAAAAACCGCCAGGCGTTTTTTGGATTCGCCCTTAAATTCTTGGCCAGATTAAAAAAACTTCTCAAATCCATTCCAAATGACAGGTGAGATTTTACAATGTTGTTTATAGAATACGGATCGATATCCACTTGAACTACCTTAGCATGCGTTGCAAACAGCGCCGGGTTGCCTATTTGCCGCACATCCAAACGCGAACCAAGCGAAATAATCAGGTCGGCATTAGCAAATACAATATTGGCCTCGCGATTTCCGTAACTGCCGATAAAACCGACAAAATCATCTGAGGAACCGGGAAAAGAATCTAAACCCATCAGCGAGCTGACAACCGGAAGATTATTTCTTTTTACAAAATTTTCTAATTCCTTTTGGGTGTTAGAGATTTGAATGCCGCCGCCGATTAAGATTACCGGGGCACTAGATTCCTTAATTAGCTTTTCAAGTTTTTTAATTTTATTTTTTAGACCCGGTTCAACGGATTTCTTGAGGAGTTTTTTATGCTCTGGGGAGCCATAAAATTTTCTAAACTTCGATATTTCCAACGAAGTACGCTGAAGATCAATCGGGATATCAAGTAAGACGGGTCCGGGCCTGCCTGATTTCATAAAAAAATGCGCCTTTTCAAGCTCGTACAAAACATCACCCACCTTTAATACCTGTTTTGCGTATTTCGTAAGCGTTTTTACCACCGAAACGATATCCGTTTCCTGAAATCCATTTTGCCGAATATTGGCGTTTTTTTTGATATCTTTGGTGTTTACCTGACCGGTAATATACATGGTCGGCACCGAATCAAAAAAACAACTGCCAATGGCGGTAATAAGATTGGTGGCACCGGGGCCACTGGTAGCCGTAGCAACACCAAAATTTTTGCTTATCCGGGCATAGCCCTCGGCGGCAAAACCGCTGGCTTGTTCGTGCCGGCTGGGCAAGCATTGAATTTCCGGAGTCCGGCTGATCGCATCTTCAAGATAGGCAATCATGCCGCCCGCGACATCAAAAACATGAGAAATTTTATTTTTCTTTAAAAAATTTGCTACCACCTCCGCGCCAGTCATAACCGCCATAAAAAATTATTTTAAATAATTTTTATACCACTCAAAGGTTTCTTTTATCCCCTCTTCAAAAGTAAAAGCAGATTTCCAATTTAACAATTTTTCCGCTTTGTCATAATTCAAGCTTTGTTCCGGAATTTCATTTTTTTGATTATTTACAATTTTGAAATTAACTTTTTTACCCATGACGGCGCCAATTTTTTCTACCATTTCCAAAACTGAATAATTATAACCGGTACTGAAATTAAAGGCTTCACCTTTATATTTTTCAATATTATTCATCAATTTTAAATAACCATCTACCACATCTTTTATATAAACATAATCCCGAATAAATTTACCATCACTACGGATAACAAGCTCCTCCCCCAAAATAGCAGCTTTCATAATGCCGGGTACAATACGATTAAGATTTAGATCGCCAGGACCATAAATATTACCAAATCGACTAACTGCAACCGGCATTCCATAAGTCTTCGCATAAGTACGCGTAATAAGGTCTGCACAGGACTTAGAAACGTCATAAGGATGATCACCGGCCATTGGCGCGTCCTCCGTCGCATTGTCGCATTTCTTACCGTAGGCTTTGTCGCTTGAGGCAACAACAACACCCTTAACCCGCGGATAAAGACGAGCTGATTCCAAAATATTTATTGTGCCGTTAATGTTATCTTCCAGAGTTTCACGCGGGTTAAAATATGCAGTTTCAACTATTGGCTGAGCGGCCACATGAAAAATATATTCGATTTCATAGCGAGTGACCACATCAAAAACCCGTTGAAAATCTTTAAGATCACAATCGGCCATGATTACCTTTTCACCGAAATTTTTACCAGCAAAATATGAACGCGGATTACTAGAGCGTTTGGTAACAGTAACTAGCGCGCCCAGAGACAAAAGTTTTTCGGTTAAATGCGAACCGACGAGGCCAGTTGCGCCGGTAACCAGAACATTTTTTCCTTTTAGAGACATAAAAAATTGGTTAATTACCAAACTTTCCAAAACGGATCCTTTTTCCAAAGTTCATTCATTTCTTCGACTTCCTTATAAGTATCCATGCATTTCCACTTGCCATTATGTTCAAAAATTGACATTTGACCAGCCACGGCAAGCGGCTCAAAAATGCTTTCTATCATACTATCAGCTTCAACTTGCTTCAACACTTCATTTTTAAAAACCATAAAACCGCCATTGATGAAATCTTTGGCTTGCTGACGATCGTTTTCTTCAGTTACTTTGTGCTGATAAAAACCTTTTAATTTGTTAGTTTTAAAATCAATATCCAATAATCCGAACCGGTTGATATGATGAACGGCAGTAGTCGTGCCAATAGTATTTTGAGTTTTATGAAAATCAACCAGTTGTTTAATATTAATATCAGCGAGACCGTCACCATAAGTAATCATGAAATCATCCGTTCCAAGGTACTTCGCACAACGACGGACCCTCTCACCGGTCAAGCTATTCTCGCCGGTTTCGACGAAGGTAATCTTAAAATCATCCACATCATTATTATGAAAAGTTATTTCATGATTTTTGGTACTCAAAGTAAAATCATTAGTATAATTCCGCCAGTTTAAGAAATACTGCTTAATCATGTCTCCTTTATACCCAAGCGCTAAAATAAAATCATTATATCCATAATGAGCGTATGTTTTCATAATATGCCAAAGAATTGGCTTTCCACCGACCAAAACCAAGGGCTTTGGTTTAAATTCAGTTTCCTCTTTCATTCTGGTACCGGTGCCACCACAAAGGATTATTGTTTTCATATGCGAAATAAGTGAGTAAAATGAAAATTTATTTCATTTTCGAGCGAGTGAGCTTATATGGGCAAAACCCATATAATTGATTATTTCTTAGTTTTAGTTGACGCTCCGGCAGCTTTGGCAGCCTGTATGATTACTTGATTAATAGCATTTAATTGATCTTCGCCAAGGGTAACATTATTGTCGCTGGCTTGTTTTATTACCGCGAGAGCCTTTTCGGGTTGGCCGATTGCCGCAAACATATAAGCAAGGCGGAAATATCCTTCGGCGATCTTTGGATCATCGGTAATAGTTTGCTTAAATAATGTTTCAGCTTCTGCCACCTTACCGAGTTGAAGTTTTACAATTGCTAGATTATATATAACCTGCTGGCGACGAGGTGAAAGAGCCATCGTGTCCGTCAAATATTTTTCGGCTTTTATCATTTCGCTCGCGTCATTATTTTGAATCGCAAAAGTTTGATAAAGTTGCGCAAGAGTTAAGTGATTGCGAATGTCGTAGGGGTGTAATTCAATATTCGCAAGCATTGAAGATTCAACTATATTATAAAGCTGTTTTTTTAAACTAACATCGAGCTTGCTGCTAGTGTCACCAAGCGAACCAACGAGTGTTCTACTAATATCACTTCTGATATCATCAATGTGAGGCGAATTAAAATCAAGCGCAGATTCAATAAGCGGTACAGATTGAGTCACATCTCCATTAATCATTTGAAGCGCGTCCAAAGTTTTCATATTCGCGCGGGCAGGTTGAATATTGAGAACAAAAATAAATAACGCCGCGGTAAGCCCGGCTCCAAGCAATATTCCGTTACCGGCTTTTTGATCTAAAACTACTTTATTTTTTTCCGCACTAATTACAAAAACAACTTTAGACAAACTGTTGATCATGGCGAGCCAGAATACAAAATATAAATATGAAGTCGGATTTTCAAATACTGTAACATTTTCAAGTAAATGGGCCATGAGATAAGCTGCGCCAATAACTGCAATGTGCCGATCGACCCGACCACCTCGGTAAGCCGAAACTAACATATAAATAGCTGCGGCAAAAATAGCAAGATAAGTAATAATGCCAACTACCCCTTGTACTGCAAGCGTATTTACCAAAATGTTGTGGGCATTATCGAACCAGGTTTCACCATAGCCGTATTCTAGCGAACGAGCGTCATAATGGGCATTAAATGCATAGAAAAAGTTATTTGGACCCCAACCGAGAATCGGTCGGTCTTTCCAGCCCTGAAACGCCGCCCCCCAAGCAATGACACGGGCACCCTCTTGTAATTCTTTTACAGAAGTATTTAGAACGCGAGAAAGCGCCGGAATATCGGTAACAAATTTGGACTGGCGATTTACATAAGCGAGCCCCAAAACCGCTACGCCCAAAATTATAGCTCCTAATAAATAATTTTTTACTTTTGATTTTCCTTTTAAAGTAAAAGCATAACTTATCATCGCAAGGCCAATACCAAATATTAAACCAAGTAAAGAACCACGGGTGCCGCTGAAAATAATGCCGATGAGCGCCAAAATCGCAAGTAAAACGTATATTACTTTTAACCAAATATTTTTTTCTTTCAAAAATAACAAACTAGCAACCGCAAACAAAAATAAACCATAACCACCGACATAAATAGCATTGCCAACTGTCGCTATAACACGCCCACTTCCGCCATTAAGAAGAAAATTTGGATTAAATACTTGGAGCAATCCGACAAACATTACACAAGATCCGGCAACTAAAAAGATTTGCAATGCCAATTTCCAATCCTCCCAGGTACGAAATACCTGGGCGCATATAAAAAAATAAGCAATATAATGAATAATGGTAAAAAGACCAAGCATGCGTTCGTGGTTATCCCAAAAACTGTGATACGGATCAGAACCAAAAAAAGTAGAAAGGGTAAAACTAACTAGAAAACCGAGTACTGCCCAATTTAACCAAGAAGCGCGGGGGCGATATTGAGCGGGGTTGATATATAAAAGAATGGCGTATAGCGCAATAATAAGGGTAGTAAGCGAACGGAAAAGAAGAATTTTAGGAACAATGAAAGGAAAGATAAATGAACTCGGCGCGACGACGAGCGGGACAAAAAAGGTGGCGAAAATTAACCATTTTATTATCGTTTCGATGTGCTTTTTTGACATAATAAATTATAAAAAAGGGACTTCATTAAGGGGTTGAAGCTTCGCTTATTATAGTTAAATAACGGGTCTTTGTCAAAGATAGTCACCAATCTGGCTGTTACTCAAACAACAGTCCTCGCCGGACTGGCTGCCACGCCTGCGCGGCGAGCGGTTTCTTTTTGTTCGCCCAAAAAGAAACCAAAAAGGCTCCGAGTCGGTTGTTCCACTTCGCCACTTTCTAGGGCTCGTCTCACTGTGGCGCAGAACTCGCCTGTGGGCTCAAACAACTGCGCCACCCACGTTCACCTCGCCCAGACAAGTGGCATCGCTTCACAAAAGACTCGGACTCGCCAATTGGTAACAATTCGTGACCGAGCCTATATGAAGCGAGCCGCAAACTGCCCGACGAAATTAGATTTTTTCAATGCGACCTTGCACTTTTGAAAAAATCGTTTTGATTTCGCCGAGGCATTTGCCGAGCTAAGTATCAGCTCGGCGCCTTTTGGGATCCACCCGTTTTGGGCGCACAAAATGGGTGGAAAAACGTTTTAAAATAAAACCAAGGAAACAAAAACCACCTGCCCGAAGGCAGGTGGTTTTGACGATTGTGAGCTATCGAGAAACTGTGCTTAGTTTCTAACTCAAGCGGATTATTGCTTGGAAAGAGTGGCTAAGGATGGTTTTCCATCAGCTTTGAGACCGGTTGCAACAGTTGCCAAATTACCACTGGCATCTACGCTATAACCGAGATCTGAACCAACAACTGAGTATTTCACATCACCAAGTGATGCAATTGACAATTGGAAGTTATCTCCAGAAACAGCGGAACCAAGTGTATTGATAGCAACAGTGACGTAGCGGTAGGCTCCACCATCAATGGTGAAGGGACCGGTGCCTGTGCTTGAAGCAGTAAGATTCGAGAAATCTACGCTAGTCCAAGTACTAGAAGCTGTGTTACCAACGAAATTAACAGAGTTCAAATCTGAGTAATACAACTTGTAAGTTGTGGTTGAACCAGAGTGAGTACCATTATCAGTGAATTTAACACCGGTAACAGTAATCTTTGAACCACCATTGTTGGTGATTTTAACAATTGCTAACTGAGTGCCAGCCACAATTGATTGAGTCTGGTTGCCAGTTGGAGCCTGTGCAGCGAGTGAAACGCTGAACGGAACAATGGAAGTGAATGCAGTTACAGCTGGAGTACCAACTATAGAAGCATTGACCAAAGTCTGACCGCTGGAAGCGCCCTTGGCACCGATGTCGGTGTTGGTGGCGAATGCGAAGCGGAAGCTGTCACCGATAACTACATTTCCCTGTGCACCTACGTCAGCTTTGACGTAGATGGTTACTGGGGTGCCTGGTTGTACCGCTGCTGGGAGCAGGTTATCGGTAGCAGTCCAAGTGTATGTGTAGTTGTTTGCACTGACGTAGTTCATTTGACCAGCAGATGCGAACGGAGCTGTATCGTTGTCACGATAAAGTTTCAAGTTCACAATGTCGTTAGATGTACCAATAGTACCAGTAGCGGTAATCTTGAAGCTGGTGATCTTAATTGGTTCATTTTGTGCAGTTAATTTAACTGCGAATACTGGAACGGCAGTCTGACCAACGAGGACTGTTTGGTCGTTCGAAGGTGAGGCTGAACCACCAGAAACTGTGGACAATGACAATGTGCCAGAGCCAGTAACGGACAATAACTGACCAGAACCAACGCCACCCGTAATGGTTGAACTCAAAGAGTTACCAGTTGAAATGCCAGTAGCAGTAACGTCCGCAATGCTAGCAACGGAGAATTTGTGGGTTGAAGTGGTACCAGTTAATACATCACCTTTTAGAGTGAGAGTAACAGCACCGGCTTTTGGCACAGTGATTGGGTTGGCAAGGTTGAACGAAGATGAAGCGGCATTAGTAGCGGTGCTTGCGGTAGTCACAATCTGATTACCATTAGCATCATACAATGCGAGGTTTCCAATATCAGTCAAAGTTCCTGACCAAACGTCAGAAATGACAATTTTGGAAACTCGGACGTCTTCACCAGAAGATACTGTACCAGCATTTAATTCAATGTTGGCAAGTACTACACCGGCTGAACCGGCAACTACACTCTGCGCAACTGGGGTAGCCATGGTGGTTACCTTCAGTGCGGCAGCTTGCACAGCCAAGGTGTTGCCTTGTGAGCTGTTTGTGCCTGGGTCAACAATGTCGTTGGTTACTAAGCGTTTAACTTGGACGAGGTCCATAGCGGCGTAAACTGTTTCGCCACTAGCAGCACCACTCATAACATTGCTTTCAACCGTAATGTAGCTGTTCTGACCAGCAGTCAAGACAGGATAGGAAGAAAGGGTTTCTGTTAATGCGGCACCGGCAAATAATGCTGGCGAACCACTCCATACGGAAGCGCCATTAACCTTGACAACTACTGAACCAGTCAATAATGACGGGGTCGAAGTGACGATGTTCAAGGAAATTTGGCGGAGTTCCATGTTTTCACCAGTTGGCTTCGCGAAGAATTTCGCGATTACAACACCGTTAGTTCCTGGGGAAATAGCGGATGAAGGTGAAGAGGTGTCCTTGTTAAAGCTGATAGAACCTGAACCAATAGTTACAAGGTTATAACTGGTCTTGTTACCTACTGGGAAAGTTGTACCTGTACCAGCAGTTCCACCAGAGGTGGTTGTTGGTAAGATGTTTGCACCAGTGTTACCACCGACCAAAATCGCATCATAGTCATTGTAAACTACGAATTGAATGGTACGAGCTGCACCATTTACGATTTTAGCGCGAACGGTAAAGTTCTTGGTGACGCCTTTGTCGATGTTATAAGCAGGGACGAGGCTGAAGACAACGGTCTTGTTGAGCTGTTGAGCTGTGGCAAGAACGGTGCCGTCTTGTCCAACCAATTGAACATCTTGGATGTCAGTGTCAGCAGAAGTACCATTGTTGTAAAGGGTAAGGCTGCTTAATTGAACATTTTCACGGCTGGATGTTTCATTGATTGAGAACTTCGCAATTTCTTGTTCATTGTTTGAATCAACGTTCAAGGTAGCGCCAGAGGCGTTAACTGGTTGTTCATTCAATGCTACTGCGGCAATAGCGTTTGAACCATCTTGTAAGGTGAAAACGTTACCAGTGACAGGGAAGCTGCCGGATACTGAACCACCGTTGGTGGTGACAGAACCTGAACCAGCTAAGCTGAACTGCATGGTACCGGTGGTACCAGATGCGGCAATATTCACGCGAACTGTTACAGTCTGGCTGGAATTGGCTTTTACAACAATTGGAGAGCCAGAGAACAATAGGGTGAGGTTGTTGTCGGTGTCAATGGATCCGGACACGTTGCCGTGGCGAACTCCAGAAGCATCTACAACATCAGCGCCGTTGATAGCTGAGTTAGCAGCAAAACCGCTCTTCTTGAGGGTTAAACCAGTAACAGCAACATCAGCGGAACCGGCAGTCAAAGTAACTTTCAATACTTTATTGAAAGCGGTACCAGAAGCCAATAAACCGGCTGCTGGGTTATCGATTGCGAGACCAACTGAAACAGAACCGCCGGAAACGGTGCCACCAGGAATGGTTGCAACTACGCCGCCAGTTTGAGTTCGGTCAGAAGTCTTTCCGTCTTCAGCAGCAATTTCGGCACCCATGGTGAAACCAGCGATGCTGGCGACCGGGCGAACGAAGGCTTGTTTGAAGCGGTTGGCTGTGAAACCAGTGGCTGAAACTTGTGAAAGTGAGCCGTCGGTGTTCACAAAATAGGTTTTGCCACCATTGCTGATGAGCATGCCTGGGTGAGCTTTTGCTTCTGTAAGATCAGCTGCACGGTTGGTGTAACTGTTCCAGAATACATCGGCTACTGTTCTTGCTTTGTAGGTAGTTCCATACAATGCTTTGGCTACCTCAGAGGTAACTTTGGCCAAAGTGTTGTTTGGTTCTATTACATATAATTGATCTGAGGAAATGCGCTTGACAACATATGAACCAGGGCGGAAGTTGACACCCATTGGGGCCATACTTGGCACTGGAAGCGCGTCGTAACATGCTTGTGAAATGGCGGTATAACCACCGTAGGAATCATTGGAATTCCAACTCTTGAATTCATCTCCACTTGGGAAATAAAGAACTTTGCCGTTAGAATCAACAGCGTAAATGGCTGGTCGGCCAGTTACTTTAATGAGGTCACCCGACTTGAAAGTTGGGCAGGTTTCGGCTTGGGCCATTGCTGGTACCAAAGCTGAGACACCTACAGACCACAAAATGGTACTGAAGACGGTACTAACGGTTAGGACTTTACGGCCTAATTTTAATACATTCTGCATAATAAATATAAATATTATCACTCCAAACCGCTTTTCCGGACGGAATCGCGATTTAGGGCGGAGCGGACTCGAAAACCTTGCGACCTTCGATATCCACTACTAATGAACCAGCCAAGGTGACTATTCACCTCTCGACATTTATAACTGATTCGGGTTTATAACGTATTCCCTCCCCTCTCTGTAACAAATCTTTTTGTTGCAGGGAGGGAGAGGATACCTGAATAAATAAATTAATGTGTACTAATTGGCGGCGTGCTGGACTGAACTTTCGGTGTAGTACTAATAGTACTGGTCGGATATTTCGGTAGCGGTAAAGTAGTGAGACTGGTGGTATTAATGGTACCAGTCGAAATAATTGCATCAATTGTTAATAATTTTACTGAACTCGAAACAATATCGATACTAGAAGTGGTGCCACTTGCGACAACATCTTTTACAACCTGCACAATAGGAATGAGCGGTTGAGTTTGTTCAATAGTTTTATCAGAAATGGTTTCAATATCTTTTGAGGCCTGTGACAATTCTTTCATTCGATCTACTGCTCCAGCTAAATTATCGGAACCAAGTAAAGCCTTAACCTCTACCGCCTTTCGACCAGCTTCCTCGCTAATCGTATCGGTAACTTGCACGGCTTGGTTGGCTTTGTCATAAACGACGGCAATTTTATTTGTTATTTCTTGAGTGGTGCTGGACATGGCGGAACCTTTAAAATCATTTACCAAACCGCCAACATCAGATTTGGCAGTTTGTAAAATCGTCTGCATGCCGGCAATATTTTCTCTGGATTGAGCAACTTCACCAACTGAGGTTTGAACAGTGGAATCAATAGCAGCTTTTACTTCTGCTTTAGAAACTGAGGTATCACCTTCAAGGTGTTTGGTAACCATAACTTCTACGGCCTGCATTGAAACATCTTGAACTAAATCTTTGGTTTGTTTTACTTCATTTAAAGTACGATCATTTCCAGCGGAAACAGCCATTAAATCATTTTTGGCAACCTGTAAAACTTCCTTAATTTGATCGGTGTTTTGTTTGATATTTTGAGCGTCCCCTGCTGACATGGTGCCGGAATTTTTACTCTGGTCTAATTTATCACTAATCGTATTCATTTCACTTCGTAAGTCCGCAACGGTATTAGCAACATTGGACATTTTTGAAGGATCATTAATAATTTTACTAGTTTCATCGGCGCGTTTTTTGGCGAGCTCAACATGCAATTTGGTTTCATCTGAGGTGTTACCGATAAGACCAACTACTGTAACCTGAATTTTTTCTGCATAACGTTTGGCGCCATAAAGATTTTCACCTGGCAAAGATTCTTGCGAAGCCATGACTGTACCGTAATACAAAGAAGGAGCAACCATAACCACAATGAGTGAGATAGCTACAAAACGTACTGTGCCGGATACCAAAGATTCTGGCATAAGGATGGCAAGTACCGCTTCAAAACGAGTATTAAAAGATACCTGTACTTTTTGAGGAATAGTATTTTTTATTTGAGAAAGCAAAAGCGAGCGGTTTTTAGCCACCCATTCAGCATTTGGCTTTACAGCCTCATGCTTCATTGAATTCAGTTGTCGCTTGAGTTCGCGACTCATAAGTGTTTATTCTTCCAAAAATGTTTTAAGTTTTGTAATCGCCCGATGAATCGTGACCCGCACGGCCACCGGCCCCTTACCAACTATTTCGGCTATTTCACTTACTTCAAGTTCATCCACATACCGGAGCGTAATCACTTCCTGATATTCTTGTTTTAATTTTTTTAACGCTTTTAAAATTTGTTCGGAATCAATCGCGGTAGTTTCTTTTTTTAACCAGGCGCCACGATCGCCAGCTTCAAAACCTTTTGCCAACTGATCTTCTAAATAACTTTCTGGTTTTGAGGATTTTTTTCGATATAAATCTATGACGCAGTTGCGGGCAATTTTATAAAGCAAAGCTTTAAAATTTTTGATGTCGCGCCCTTCTTGCACATAGTGCCAAGCTTTTAAAAAAACATCCGAGGTGATGTCTTCTGCTTCTTCTCTACCGGACACTTTAAAATATACGAAACGATAAATCTGTTCCACGTATGTGTCGTAGAGTTTCGCGTAGCTCTCTGGATCGTTCTTCGTCTTCAATCGGTACAGTAGAATTTTCTCTGAGAATTTACCTGACATTATAGTAGACGCAAAAAAAATAAAAGTGTTACACTAGGCCACTTTAACCTCCCTTTATCTATTATATATAACGGTTCCGAATGCTGACATAATTAAGGCATATAGTATCAAAATATGGGTGAATAGTCAAACATTGGGATATTTTGGGGAAATGGCGTATTTTAGCGGATTTTTGCATATTCGCTCATATATATGCATCTCTGACAATTAAACTGGACAAAATGTCATTCCGAGCGTAGTCGAGGAACCCTTTCTCGCTGTCGCCCGCCTGCAACGCTATGCGTAGCATTGCGGGCAGGCTCAATCAATTCAATCATTTCTCTATAATACTTATTTCCTTAGCCCTGCCGGCGGCATCACTTTTCATAACTGAAAAGTAATCAAAAGGTTCTGGGGGCCGGCAGAACTCGTCGCGCGAGCTCCTCAAACAGCTGGCGGCCCCCAAACCCCCACTGGTTGGCCAACAAATGTCCCCCCGAGCCTTTGTGGAACGAGAGCAAATGGCCGGCGAAATTAGATTTTTTCAATGCGACTATGCACCTTTGAAAAAATCGTTTTGATTTCGACGTGACATTTGTCGAGTGAAACAACTGCGAGGCAATTTTGGGGTGCTACCCCGTTTGTTTGCACAAATGGGGTAGCGAACATCCGCCCGACAGGGCGATATAAAAAAATAGCGCGGCTGAGGCCGCGCATATTTGATATTTGTATACGCTATTGTATACAAAAAAAATGCCATATTTTTTCAAATGTGAATCGCTTATTTTAGCCATTTTGTATTAAAGTTTGTATACAATATTGTATACAAACATAAAATATTTTTAATGCCTTACCCCTTGACAAATAATCGATTTTATGCTAGGATGTATACACTATCGTATACAACCGTGTACAAATACTATGGCCGAAGACATAAATAACAAAGAGCAGAAAGAGCTAATTCGGGTATCTATATCCGAGGCAGCCCGGCTTTTTGGTGTTAATTCGCAAACAATCCGTCGTGCAATACGATCTCAGGAAGTAACTTATGTGGTAGTTTCCGGACGATATAAACTTAATTTTGAAAGCTTAGTTAAATGGTCACAACGACATACCACCGTAAAAAACAAATTGCTTAAAAAAGGTATTGGACAATATGTGGATAAGTGGAAAATAAAGAACCCACTCTACTCCCCCAACCCAAAGTCTATAAAACCAAAATTACCGACTGAAACCGGTGAAACAAACAAACCGGCTGTTCCCCCAGTTTTAAACAACAAACCAACTCCCCCACTTCAATAAGGGGAGTTTTTGTTTGCACGAGGAGTAAGGTATAATATCAATCAAATGATTAAAGCTATCTACAATTTCTTTCATAACCATTACCACCGCAAGTATCACGGTGTTTATGAACACGCCAAACAACTATTTGTGTTTGACATGTTTCTACTTGGATTTGCCATTTTAATGTTCGGCAGCAGCGCTTTCTTTTTCACATGGAAACCCAGTATTGGAAGTGAAGTAGCTATTTCTATATCACTTGGATCAGAACGAATAAAAAGCGGCAGTCCGGTACATCTTTCTATCGACTATACAAACAACAGCAAACAAAATCTTAATAACGCGATTCTTGCCTTGCGATTACCTCAGGGGTTTATTGTTGACGAAAAACTCACTTCTAATCTTGATCTCAAAAACCACACCATTACAATCGGCTCCCTTCCGCCCGGAAGCCACGGTTCTGCCGATATCTATGGAACGCTTTGGTCTAATATTAATGAAACAGAAAAATTAATTGCAACTCTTTCATTTAAGCCCGAAGGAAATACAAATATTGATCAATCTTCTGGTATTTATTTACTCACTCTTACAGACAGCGTTTTGCACGCGACCCTCAACTCACCATCAAAAACTTTTTCTAATCAAAAAATACCCTATTCAGTAGATTTAATAAATACCGGAAATATTACCCTGTCTGATATCCGATTAAACATTAACGGAAAAATGATAGATAAGGTATTTGAACTACCTCCAAATGCCACCACTTCCTACTCAGAAACATTCTTTACTCCGACCAAAGGAGGAAATTATCTATTTACTGCAGACACCAGAGTGATTATTAATGGAAAAACTTTTATTCAAAGCACTCAAAAAAACCGGCTAGAATTGTTTAGTCCGCGAATTACTCTTTCGACCAGACTGCAAGAAGCTCCACCCTATGCGGAACCGCTTTCAATTTTACCAGTGAGAATAATGTGGAAAAATGATAGCCAGTTTTCATTAAAAAACCAAAAGATTATTATCCAAACCACACCTGGCGTAGTCGACCTCGCTCTTACTGCCACCGAAAACCACCTAACCAAAGATGGCAACAACCTGATAATTAATGAAAAAACTCGCACAACCCTGTCCGATGGCAAACCAAATTCGGGCGATCAATTTGATATAAAAATATATTTGCTTCCAAACTTCGACAAAAAAGCATCCGGAATAAAGACCCTAACAATCAAACCTGTATTTGAAGCCGAAGCAGCCGATATGCCGGGGCAAGCTTTTACAACCGACGGATCCGCAACGAGCATTTCCCTTTCCGCCGAAGTATTTCTACGCAGTGTGGCGAGATATTATACCGATGAAGGTGACCAGTTAGGCCGCGGACTTCTACCCCCACAGGTTGGCAAAACAACCAAATATTGGATATTCACTACCCTTTTTGACAAAATAAATTCCCTGCGTGGCAATCGCTTAATTTTTACCCTAGCTCCCGGAGTCACCTTTACCGGGAAACAAAGCGTAACAATCGGGCCTGAATTGATTTTTAACCAGGCAAACCGAACTATGAGCTGGACTTATGACAGCGCTGTACCTGCGGACAGTGAAAGCGGATTCTATTTTGAAGTGTCTGTGACCCCCAAAGCTGAACAGGCCGGATATATTTTAAACTTAATTTCGGCAACAACCTATTACGGAATTGATGATGAGGTTGGTAAAGAATTTAATATTAAACTGAATAATACTTCAAACATTCTTCCGAATACAGATAAAGGATTTAAGAACGGAGCAATCGTCACACCATAAACAAATTTAATTAATTATTATAATAGCGCGGCCTCAGCCTCGCTATTTATATTTAAATACATCTTATCGCTATCGCGATGTTTACTCTATTTTCTCTTAAATTATTCTCAATGTTACTTTCATAACTGAAAGTAACCAAAGGTTTTGGGGAGATCGTCGATATAACCACTCGTTCGCGAGAACTCGGGATATCGACTTCCCCAAACCCCCGTTGTTGGCCAATTACCAACAATTCACCTCCGAGCCTTTGTGGAACGAGAATAAATGGCCGGCGAAATTAGATTTTTTCAAATCAGCATAATCACATTGAAAAAATCTAATTTCCTCGGGTAGTTTGCAACTCACTACGTATAGGCTCGGTCACCAGTTGGTAATTAGCCAACGTTCGGTTCCGAGCGCATGTGAGGTGACACAACTCGACACAGTGAAAACGAGCGTGGGTGGTGCAGCTGTTTGAGGAGTGTCAAGCGACGAGTTCTGCGCCACAGCTCGTTGAGCTGATGTGAGTTGCGGAGCCGAACAGCTAGCTCGGCAATTTTGGGGTGCTACCCCGTTTGTTTGCACAAATGGGGTAGCGAACATCCGCCCGACAAGGCGATATTTATTATAAAATAAAAACAAAAAAAGCGCGGCTGAGGCCGCGCTATTGTTATTAAATATATTTTTTTATTTTACAAAAAAACGATAGAAACTAAAGAGAAGCAGTGAACCGAAGAACGCGATAACCGGAAAAGAAATAAGTAATGGATGACGCGGAGATAAGTAACTTTCCGGCAATGCATCTGAGCCCTTGCGCGCCCGCAGATATACCCACCCCATAATAATACCTTCAAAAGCAATACCAACTGTACCAACAACATCCAAAACCGAAATAAAACTACGAATTCCAAATAGAAATAGAATTAAAGGTACTGAAACAACCAAAAAAAGCGATCCTTTATCTGGCACCTTTAAATCCCATGATAATGTCTCACGCAAAGCTGTGCCAAGGCCAATAAAACCCGTGCTCATGGCTAAGACAGCAAAAACATTCGCCATAACCCCAATAAACGGCCCTAGAGCCACGCCAAGCCCAATGGTCGCTATTTCGGACGTTTCGGCTCCAGTAAAACCAACCACCGCAATCGTAAAGATAATATACAATAGAATTGGTATGATAGTTCCAAGAATTAAAGCTCGACGAAAATCACGAGCTCGATTCGGCAAAAGAGCATGGGCTTCGGAAATTGCCGGTGAGGCATGAAGAGCGAAAAGAATTACACCTAGCGGAAAAAATATCTGTGAGCCGTCAAAATATGATAATTCCGCAAAATTAAAACGCGGTAAAAGATAAAGTGATAATCCGGTAATTATTCCCATAATTATGATACCGAATAATTTATCAATGCTTTTAATTCGCTTTAAACCACCCCAGATAAGAAAACTACCGACTGACCAAAAAACCACACTCCAAAGCGTGGGTGAACCGCCAAAAACTGCAGCGAGCGAAGTTCCTTCACCGATAACATAAACGAGCAAAGTTCCAAAAGCGCTAAATAAGAAAATAAAAGAAAGAAAATATTTTGCCCAACTCCCAAGATATTTTCCGGCAAAACCAGCCAGTTGCATCGGCTCTTTTGTGCGGCTGGCGATCTCCCCGATCATTAAATTTAAAAACATTATAATTAAACCAAGAGCGGCAATATAAGCAATGCCGGTGAGAAGTCCGACCTGTGCTACAGCATAAGGAATGGCGAGAACTCCCGCACCAATGGTCATGCCGGTAATCATAAACACCGCCTCTGAAAGTGTAGCAGAAGGTTTATAAATGCCGCGATGTAAAAATACTTGTTTTTCTGAACGCATGTAATTTTAATGTGATCTACATCTCTACTCTGGACTTTTTTTTAATTTTAGTATAGAATGTTTGTGCCTTGCGCGCTTAGCTCAGTTGGTTAGAGCACCTCGTTTACACCGAGGGGGTCGAGGGTTCGAATCCCCCAGCGCGCACAAAACAATCCAAATTGGATTGTTTTTTATTTATTAAGCGTGCTGATAAAATCTGGAATTTCGTTATAACCACTTTTACGCAACCAAACCCACCATTCAGCACCCCAAAGATAAGTACGAGCGACTCCAATACGCTGCGCAAAATCAATGTTCTTTTTTAAACGAGTTATATTCATGGATCGATTTTGTTCCGCAATCGGCAACTCCATGAGGGGTTGATTTGGTGACCACGGCTCGGCCTGTAATTCGACCACAAACGCTTTATCGAGCGGTCTGCCAACTAAAAACATTTTCCAACGATATATAACCGCCGGCACCCAATCATAATTCCAATAACCAAGAACCTTGTTCCAAACAACCCGATATAATGTAGTACCAAAATAATCGGCTGCTTTACTGGTAAAATACCATGTGCTAAGTTCGCCGCTGTCAGCAACGAGTACCGGATGATTACCATCAATTTTCTTTACCAAATTAATTTCTTCTTTTAATTCGGCATGAGTCAAAAGCAAACATTCACCAAATGGTAAAAACGGTTCGTTTTCCACTTGCCACATTTCGATTGAAGGATGATTTTTATAATGCTCAACAACCTGACTCATGTATTTTCGAAGCTCAACCATATATTCTTCACGAGGCAAAGCATTTGCCCAAGCCGGAGCATGGCACTCTGGCCAACGCGGTGTTTTATTACCAATGGCCAAAATTACTTTTACACCAGATTTATCTGCTTCAGAAATATATCCATCTATTTCATTAAAATTAAAAACGCCTTTGGTAGCTTCAATTTTTTCCCAATGAGCCGGCAAACGAACATACTTAAAATTCCAATCATTGATAATTGTTTTAAACGCCTCTTGGGGATCTAGTTTCAAAGAACCGGCGTATTCTGGATCAAACGAAAAACCATAAGACATATTTTTGTTGTGAATACTGTCAAAAAATATAAACCACGCCCAAGCGATAGTAATAAAAGCCAATAACACCGTAACCAACATTAATTTCGGATGCTGAAACCTGGAGTGATTCATAATATTAAACCAAAAAAGCTAGACCAACAGCAATAATAATTACTGCTATCAATTCACGATAAACTTCACCATCGTCATATTTTTCTCGAAAAATTTTCGGAAAAAATCTAGACAAAATAAATACTAATAAAATTAGAAAAGCATACTGCGCGCCACTCAGCGCATACACCTTGGTAACACTGCCAAGCGATACTGCATATTGAATTGAAAGCGAACCAACCGCGCTAAGCACCTTGTCGGATGCAACCACGACCACCTGATGTTTAGATTTATTATGTTGAAAAGAAATTTTGTTTTTTAATGAAATAATTATATTGCGATGAGGAAAAACTGCTGACTGAACATTTTTTGTAAATAACAGCGCTAACCCGACAAAACCCATTGCACCCCAAATATAGGTAAAGCCCGCTCCAAAACCGACTGCGGAATAAACATATTTGGATGAAATGTGAGAAATAGAAAATGAGACCGCTGCAACCAACGCCCAGATAATACTATTTTTCCAATATCGCCCCATGTTTTTTTGAATTGAAATGGTAATCGTGCCAAAACTGAGGAGCAAGATCCCAATAACTTGTTTGGTAGTAATGAATTCTGGTAAAAAAATCTGTCCTAAAACGAGAATAAACAACGGAATAAGCCCGCCGATAAAAGGACCCATGTGGCTAACTTCACTTTTTTCAAAAGCGCGGTACATTGTCCAAAGTCCAAACGAAAAAGCCGCCGCAGACAAAATTATCACGCCAGAAACATAAATCGATGGACGAGCAGACAGAAAAAATACCGCAAAGTTGAGCGGTAAAAGAAAAATTGTAGAATAAAATACAAAAACGGACGGAAGAATTTTCTCTTTGGAGAGAATGAATTTATCAAGAATGGAGACTACAGCGAGACACGCATAGCCAATAAACGCAACGGAAAGCCACATAGAGTTTCTAATACGCCTATTATAGCAAAAAAAAAGCAAACCGTCACCATTTAGAAACCTTGTTTGCACGATGGATATCGATAATAATATCGGTAGCCAATGATGCGGCGAATTTGGTCAGTTCTTTTATTAAGAACCGGACAAGGCTTCGCCAGACCTTTTTTTGCCGCCCTTAGGCGGCTACGGCACTGCGTGCCTTCTGCGTCTCCCAGACCTCGGAATCCCAGGCCTGGAAATCGATGACCTGGATCTCGGCAGCGCCCTTGCAGGCGCCCCGCTTCGTGATGAGCACGATGATGTCCACGCGTACCGCCTCGGGCTTCAGCATCCCGTGGGTGGTGCGAGTCGCACCATCCTTACTGAAGAAACCGGTCGGCGGAATGCCGCCGGAAAGAACGACCGTGTCGGGCAACTTGCCCGGCCTTGACCCGGCGAACAGCCAGGCGACCCGCGCGAGCTCCCTGAGCTCTTCGGGTGAACCCTCGTAATGCGAGAGTCTCGACTGAGCGGTGTGCCTGCTCAGCAGCGTACGGTGAAGAGTTGCCTCAACAGAATTTTCGCACATTACGTACTACCTCCCTGGTTTACCCCGCCACTGGGGTAGGTTTTGGCCCTATTAACTTAAGGACCGGCCAAAATGCAAAATTATCCTTTCTGGCCGATTCTTACGTTATAAAAAAACCCGAGATATTATCTCGGGTGAATTTGGTTCGATATAATCTTTTAGGCAAGATTTGAACTATGTTCACCCGAGATAAAACAAATAGCTTGAAGCAAGGCAGCAGCGACTGCCAACTTAATTGCTACATTATTTCGGGTGTAATTTAAGTTCATATTTTTATACTGAGATTAACTATACGCTGAATGGAAAAAACGGTCAAAGGGTTATCCACAGGGATATTGAGTCGTAAAACAAGTCCCTTTATTTAATTACTTCATTATAAACCCCTTTTAATTTCGTAAAATAATTTGTAGGATTATGATTTGTTTCAACTAATTCTCGACCAAAAGCAATCATTCTTTGCGCTTCCGCGTCAGGCAATTCTATCGCCTCACGAATTGCGCGAACAAGGTCATCTGGATCTTCTGGGCGACATAAAAATCCGGTCTTGCCGTTAATAATCATTTCCGGATTTCCCCCTCGATCACTAGCAACTACCAATCGGCCATGGCTTAACGCTTCTAAAATACTTACTGAACAATTTTCTAAAAATACCGACGGTACTACCACCACCCGTGCTTCGTTCATTATTTGTTTCCATTTTTCCCCGCTGACCCAACCAACTCTTTCAACATTATTTAATTTTTTTTCCTTCAAAAAATTATTCACCCAATTTTCATCTTGTCCGCTGCCAGCTACAACGAGCTGCAAATCTCGAAGTTTTTCCGCGGCACGAAGAAATACTTTTATCCCCTTTTCATGATGTAAACGGCCAAGATAGACAACTTTATCTCCCAATGGCAAAACTGACGGTGTAACCACAAATGGATTACGAATGACGCGCATCTTTTCACGCGCAAAACCATACTCCACCATTTTATCGGCCATAAACTGACTTGGGCAAATAAAAATTTTAATATTTTTCCAAACCCCATGATACCGATAATAAAGCGCCTCAAATACCCCGGCGAGGCTTGGTAAAAATTTTCCGTCGACGCATTTATAACGAAGACAATTGAATAAATTATTTTTTAGCTCTTTTTCGCCAAGTGTTTCCCCTATTAATAAGCTGTGATTCGGACAGAGCGGAAAAACATCGTGCAATGTTAAAACTACCGGAACATTTTTTTTCTGAAGAGTAATAAACGTGCTGGCAGATAAGTGATGATAGGCATTATGAATGTGCGCGACTTCTGGTTTAAAATCATCAATTAAATTTGTTAGTTTGGTTTCAATTATTTCCGATTTAAATAACCGCTTAAAAACCTGAAATTGTTCTCTAAAACTTAAGCGGCTTTTTAATTCCGGCAAAGATGGAGCGAAATATTTTTCATATTTAGACGGATAATTACGTCCGTCTTGCATAGAAAATTCTGCGACTTCATTACCCCTGCGGCGCAAACCTTCAATCGTGTCAAAAAATACACGACTTGAGCCGCCTCGGTTATAAAAAAATTTTTCAATTTGCAGAATACGCATATTACTTCTCAGCGATTAACACCAAATTTTTACCGGTTTTTTTATTTGCCTCCCCCGGACCATCTGAATAATATAATTTTAACACTTTCCAGCCAGCTTTAACAGCGAGTTCCTTAATTTCATCTCTTTGAAAATTATGATAATACCGTTTAACTAAAACCTTGCCGCTCTTGTCTTTCCAGGGAATAAGAAAATCATCGTCACCAGTTTTTTCCCAGTCAATTTTTAATTTATTTTTTGCCCAGACGCTATCCAAATTCCAATTGGTCATGACCATTTTACCGCCTGTCTTGCATTCCTGATATAATTTTTTTAATAATTTGAGCCGGCTTTTTTTGTCCGGCAAATGATGAAATGACGCAATTAAAAAAATTAGATCAAAAGTTTCCGGCGGGAATTTTTTTTCACGATGCGCAGTGCAAAAAAATGCGGCAGTTTTATTTTTTATCAGTTTGAGGTGTTCCGCTTCAGCTTGATTTAAAAGGCCCTTGCTTTGGTCAAGGCCAAAATAATTAATTTTAAATTTTTCAAGCATGTAAAGCAGCCGGCCATTCCCGCAACCCCAATCCAGAATCTGTTGACCGTCCGCGATAAAAGGTTTAAACTGTACCAGCTCACCCGGATGACTGCGGGTTTCTGCAAAAAAAGAGGCAATTTTATTGTAATCGTCGCGGGTCTTCTGTATAATGTCCATACTCAACTTTACTATGAATTTGGCAGAAAAAATTGTATTTTCCGCTCTAAAAAAACTCCCTAAAAATGAGCTTGAGTTTAGCGTGTTAAAACGAGCTTTAGTAAAACAATTTCCGACCTCAAAAGGCACTCCTGATAAAACTGATTTGCTTAAAGCATACCACAGCTTATTGCGAAAGAAAAGCATCAAAACCAGCCCTGCAATGGAAAAACTTTTAACGCGTCGTTCGGTTCGAACTCTTTCCGGCGTCACCATTGTTACGTCGCTTGTTAAGCCTTATCCTTGCCCCGGAGAATGCATTTATTGCCCGCTAGACGTTCGAATGCCTAAAAGTTACCTGGCCGATGAACCAGCTGCCAGCCGCGCCCTTTCGTTAAAATTTAACCCCTACGAACAAATGGCACGCCGCCTGGAATCAATTGAGCGCAACGGCCACCCAACCGATAAAATAGAGTTAATTGTCAAAGGAGGAACCTGGAACGCCTATGCGCTTCCTTATCAATATTGGTTTATTTTACAATCTTTTGCGGCGGCAAACGGTACAAAAATTAAATTAAAAGAAACTTCTCCATTTGAAAAAATAAAAACCGAGCTGGTTAAACAACAAAAAATAAACGAAAAATCCAAACATCGAATAATTGGACTCACACTTGAAACTCGCCCGGATAGTATTTCAGAAAAAACTCTTTGGCAAATGCGCGAGCAAGGCTGCACTCGTCTTGAAATCGGTGTTCAACACACCGACGATAAAATACTTAAAATAATTAAACGCGGTCATACTATTGAACAAGCAAAAAAGGCAACTGAACTCGCGAGAAATTTTGGTTTTAAAACTGATTTCCATTTAATGCCTCAACTACCGGGTGCAACACCAAAAAGCGATCTAAAAATGCTGCGAGAAGTTTTTTCCGACCCCGGACTTCGGCCTGACATGATAAAAATTTACCCTTGCACTGTAGTAAAAGGTTCGGAACTATATGATTGGCTTCAACAAGGAAAGTATCATGCTTATCCAACCAAAGATTTGGTAAATATTATAAAAACTTTCAAAAGCGAAGTCCCCCGCTATGTGCGAATCTCACGATTAATCCGCGACATTCCTGGTCAACACATTGAAGAAGGTAACCGAGTAACAAACTTGCGCCAAGTGATTCATGAGGAAATGAAAAACGAAGGACTGGTTTGCAGATGCCTTCGTTGTCGTGAAGCCGGCCATGTTGATTTAACGCAGATTAAAGACCTGACACCGAAATTATTTTTAGAAAAATACCAAACTGCCGGCGGTACGGAATATTTTTTAAGTTTTGAAGATAAAAAACGCCAAGTTGTTTTTGCTTTTTGTCGTCTCCGAATTGTAAGCTTAAAAAATAAAACTGCACCTTTCCCAGCCTATATCCGCGAGCTTCATACTTACGGACAGTTAATTCGAATCGGTAAAAAAGGCAGCCAATCAAGCCAGCACCAAGGTCTTGGCAAGAAACTGATTATTGAAGCGGAAAAAATCTGTAAAAAAAATAAAATTAAAAATCTGGCGGTTATTTCAGGAGTGGGCGTGAAGGATTACTATAAAAAATTAGGCTACAAACCGGACAGAACCTACCTGGTAAAGCGCTGGAAATAGGTTTGCAATCAACTCTTCTAAATGATATCATGGAGCCACTATTTGAGGCTTATGATTACCGACAAAATCAGAATTTCTAACGAGGTATTGTTTGAAAAAATCGAACACGAAATTGCAAACGGCGGAGCAAAGAACCTTCATATTATTGCCGATTTTGACCGCACCCTCACCCTCGCCTTTGTAAACGGAGTACCAACGCCATCGATTACCGCTATCCTTCGCGATCACAATTATCTCACTCCCGATTACGCGCCTCGCGCCAAAGCCCTCTATGCGCACTATGGAACAATCGAACGAGACCCTGCTGTAACAAAAGAAAAAAAGAAAGACATAATGGAAGAATGGTGGACCGCTCATTTCAAACTTCTTCGTGAATGTGGACTACACCGTAAAGACATTGAAAAAGCCATGACATCGGGAGTCGTAAAATTTCGACCTGGCGTTGCAGAATTTCTAAAAACTTTGCATAAAAATAATATTCCCCTGGTCATAATGTCGGCAAGTGGTCTCGGCAGTGAAGCAATTCGAAAGTTTTTTGAACATGAAAAATTATTTTTTTCGAATATTCACATTATTAGCAATGAATTTGTCTGGGATGAAAACGGAAACGCAGTGGATATTAAAAAACCAATAATAACCGGCGTGAACAAAGACGAAACCATGCTACAAAATTTTCCAGTGTATGAAACGATAAAAAACCGGAAGAATGTCATATTGCTAGGTGATAATTTTGGCGACATTGGCATGATTGAAGGATTTGTATGCAATAATCTTTTAAAAATTGGTTTTCTGAATGTTGATGTAACCGATGAAAATATAGTACATTTTGAACGGCATTATGACGCTCTTATTCTGAATGATGGATCATTTGATTTTATAAATTCAATCTTAAAGAAAATATTTAAATAATATGCACATTCAAACGCTAAAGGAGTTTGACCCGGAAATAAAAGCCAGCATTGGCCGCGAGCAGAACCGCGAAGAAGAGGGCCTCGAAATGATTCCATCGGAAAATTTTGTCTCCCCTGCGGTACTTGAAGCGCTCGGCTCCGTATTAACAAATAAATATTCAGAAGGCTACCCTGGCAAACGCTACTATGGCGGATGTGAATTTATTGATGAAGTAGAGCAACTCGCCATTGACCGGGCCAAAATGCTTTTTGGCGCTGAACATGTAAATGTTCAGCCGCTCTCCGGAGCGCCGGCCAACATGATCGCCTACTCAGCCATATTAAAGCCTGGGGACACCGTGCTTGGCATGGACCTCTCACATGGCGGGCACCTTACCCACGGGCACCCAGTGACCTTTTCCGCGCAAATCTATAATTTTGTCCGATATAAAACCGATGCGAGCGGTAAAATTGATCTTGATAATCTGCGCCAAATGGCACTAGAACACAAACCAAAACTAATTTTGGTCGGTTATTCAGCTTATTCACGTGAAATTGAATATGAAAAAATAAAAGCTATCGCCGATGAGGTCGGAGCGATAACAATGGCGGACATCGCTCACATTGCCGGTCTCATTGCCGGCGGACAAATGAATAACCCAGTACCGGTTTTTGATATTGTGACCACCACAACTCACAAAACTTTACGTGGACCACGCGGCGGCATGATAATGTGTAAAGAAAAATTTGCTAAACAAATTGATAAAGCGGTATTCCCCGGCATGCAGGGCGGACCACACGAAAATAATATTGCCGCGAAAGCGGTCGCATTTAAAGAAGCACTACTGCCGGAATTTAAGGAATATGCAAAACAAATTAAAAAGAATGCCAAAGTGCTAGAAACAGAATTTAACAAACTTGGCTATAAACTTTGTTTTGGCGGCACCGACAATCACCTCCTTCTCATGGATGTAACACCAAAAGGATTATCCGGCAAAGAAGCACAAATTGCGCTCGACAAAGCCGGCATCACAGTGAATAAAAACATGATTCCCGATGATCCGCGCTCACCTATGGATCCGTCTGGCATTCGCCTAGGCACACCTGCCCTAACCACGAGAGGTATGAAAGAAATTGAAATGAAGCAAGTGGCTGCCTGGATTGAAGAAGTAATTTTAAATCATAAAGACGACACTAAACTAGCCGAAATAAAAAATCAGGTTAAAAACCTGACCAAAAAATTTCCACTTTACCCGACTTTAAAATAATAAAAAAGAAAAAGCCCGCCGATGTGGCGGGTTTTTTATTGTTTAGGAATATTTGTTGAAGGATTGCTCGTAATATTTTTGCAACCATCTTGTAAATTAGCCGGAAGAAGTTTACACAAATCTGCGGCCGAACCACCCTTGATAGCCGATGAAGGATCAGTAATGCCGGTCATAATAGAGTTATACTGATTAAAAACATTTCCAACTAACGGCGGCAAAAACCATGCTGCTGCCGCAAAGGTGCCAACTAGAATAATAAGACGAACCCAATTGGCAAAAGCGGTCCAAAAAAGCTTGCCGTTAATTTTGCGGTTTTGTTCATAAATGATCTGTGACCACTTGAGATTCTTTTCAAGTAATTCGCGTAGAGCGGCCGGACTCACATCTTTTTCAACTTTGACTGGTTCGACACTAACTGCGGAGGCAGCATCAACCACCGGCGGAATGGCCAGTTCGGTTTTTTTTGGCTCTGTTTTTTCGTCCGCATGCTTAAACAGCATAACATTATTTCATTTTCAACTTTTTGAGTTCTTTTTCAAAAGTTTTTACATCTTTAAAATCTCGGTAAACACTCGCAAACCTAATATACGCGATTTTATCGAAACTGTGAAGATGCTTCATGACACTCTCACCTATTTCTTTACTCGCAATTTCACGGCGTTTCTTTTTTTGAATATCTCTTTCAATGAGGTGAACGAGTTGATGAAATTTTTCCTGTGTATAAGGACGCTTGGTAAGCGAACGACGAATGCCGCTTTCGATTTTTTCACGCATGTAACTTTGGCGTTCGCCATTTTGTTTTACGACTATAATGTCGAGTAATTCTGTTTCTTCCACAGTGGAAAACCGATAATGACATTTGTCGCACTCACGCCGGCGACGCACCGAAAGACCATCCTCAGAAGAGCGGGTGTCGAGTACGCTTAATTCTTTATAATTGCAAACCGGACAACGCATGTGATTTCTCTAGTTTACAAACCCATTTTGCGACGAATAAAAGTAGGAATTTCTAATTCTTCTTCAGGAGTTTGAACCGGGGTTTTATTTTTATCCGGAGTGGCTACTGGTGTAACTGGTGATTTTTGAACTATAGTTTTAAACATTTTTTCTTTTTCTTCCTCTTCTTTTTGAGTTTTGCGTAAGAAGTTGCTTGGGACGTATTTACCACCCAAAAAACCAGCATTGGATTCCTCTTCGCGATTAGAGCTTGGACGACGACCATCGAAACCGGTAGCAACTACCGAAATACGCATACTGCCAGTCATTGATTCATCAATGATCGCTCCAAAAATAATCTTGGCGTCTGGCGCGGCGGAACTAGTAATAATTTTGGCCGCTTCACTAACTTCGGACATTGCAAGGTCCGGTCCGCCGGTGATAGTAAATAGTATGCCATGAGCACCGTCAATTGATAACTCAAGAAGCGGACTCGAAATAGCGCCTCGCGCTGCTTCAATTGCGCGATTTTCACCGGTACTGGAACCAATTCCCATAAGCGCTGAACCGGTGTCGCGCATAATGGCTTTGACATCGGCAAAATCAACATTGATTAAACCTGGAATAGTAATAAGCTCAGAAATACCTTGAACACCTTGGCGCAACACATCATCAGCAATTTTAAACGCTTCAAGCAGACCAGTTTTCTTTTCAACAACCTGTAATATTCGATCGTTGGGTATCGTTATAATCGAATCAACATTTTTTGCGAGCTCCTCCCAGGCTTTTTCCGCAATCGCGCAGCGCTGAGGACCTTCCCAACTAAACGGTTTAGTTACCACGGCAATTGTTAATGCACCCATTTCTTTGGCAATTTGAGCAACTAAAGATGAAGCCCCGGAACCAGTTCCGCCACCCATACCACACGTAATAAAAACCATGTCGGTATCTTTAAGCGCTTCACGAATTTCATTTTGTGATTCTTCAGCCGCGCGTCTGCCAATTTCAGGATCCATACCAGCGCCAAGTCCGCGCGTAACAGATTTACCAATATGAATTTTGTGAGGAGCGCTGTTATAATGAAGAGCCTGAACATCCGTGTTCATAGCAATAAAATCTACACCACGTATTTTGGTAGCCATCATGCGGTTTATGGCTGACCCACCGGATCCACCCACACCCACAACTTTTATTTTGGCAAATGCCTCCATCTCCGGTTTAACTTGCGGCATAAATTTTGAATTCAGTGGATTGAACAAATTTGGTATTCAACCCCTATTAATAAAATAACGAAGACAAGTCTTCGCAGTATAGTGTAACTGGTAGTCAATTTACTGTCAAGATTTTCATGGAATCAAAATCTTAAACCACTGTCCAAATTTTTTTAACCACCCGCCGGCTTTACGACGCGACGCACCCATAACTGAATTAGCCGGTCCGGTAACGCTTTCCATTGCACCATTTTTTACCAGTCCAATTGCGGTAGTAAAGGATAAATCACTGATACGATCGGAAACACCTATCATATCAAGCGGATAACCAAGCATTGCTGGTAATCGTAATTTCTTACGAGCTAAATCGACCAAATGTGGAATTTTCGCTCCCCCGCCAATAAATACGGCACCAGCCGGTAAATTACCGTTACGATTTATTTTGCGTAAATCAGCATCAATCATTTGTAATATTTCTTCCATGCGCATTTCGACAATTTCACCCACCATTTGCTTGCGGACAAATTCTTGCTCCGGAGCTCCAAGAGTTTGAAGGTCGATTTCGTCGCGGCGATTAATATTACTCGATACACAATCACCAAATTCGATTTTAATTGCCTCAGCAACATCGACATTCGTGCGCAAACCAAGTGCAAGATCGTTGGTCACGTGTCCACTGCCTACCTTGAGAACTGCAGTGTGAATGATCTCCCCTTCTTCAAAAACCACGAGACTGGTGGTTGAAACACCAATATTCACAACTACTACCCCAATTTCTTTTTGTTGATCAGTAAGAACAGCGTCTGAAGCGGCAATAATATTTAAAACTAATCCATCTATTTCTAGGCCGGTGCGAAAGATTGCTCTGGTCAAATTTTTAATTTGCGGTGTCGGACCTAAAATTATTTGCGAATCAACCTCGAGACGCATGCCCGTCATACCGATCGGATCTTTGATATTACTTTGCCCGTCAATACTAAAGCTCTTTGGTAAGACGTGTAAAACTTCAAAGTTAAGCGGTGTGGCGACCGATTTTGATGATTCTATTACTCTAAGTACATCTTCTCTGGTAATTTCGTTATCACCTTTTGAAACCGCAACATAGGCGCGGCTGGGCTGTGAAATAATATTGTGACCAGAAACACCTACCCAAGCACTTTTAATCGGACTCCCTACTACTCGCTCAGCTTCTTCAAGACAAGCGGAAACCGAAGAAACAACATCGTCGATGCTGTTGATAGTGCCGTTTTTTACACCGGAAGACGGGGCTTCTACTGCACCCAAAATCTGCAATTCGAGTTCTTCGTCGGATCCGTCACGTCGGACAAATTGTCCAACTGCTAGTCTAACCGCCGATGAACCGATATCTATACCGGTAATCAAGTTTTGCGAACCTTTCCTCATAAAACATTTCAGACTGACTATATTATACACTATTTTAGCAAACCGATAAAGTGAGGATAAATAATAATGCTACCAATAACTAAAGCACCAAGAGCAGTAATGAGAACCGCTGCCGCCATAATATCCTTAATAATGCCGACATACGGATGAATGCGGGGTTTAAACAAATCCGTAAAATTTTCTAGAGCAGTATTTAAAAGTTCCATAGTTAGAACCATAACCACCATTAAAATAAGAACAATAGTTTCCCAAGAGCGAAGAGGTAAAACGAAAATCGTAACAAAAACTATTAGACCAGCAAAAATCTGCAAGCGAAAATTTTGTTCTTTTTTAAAAACATACACAACGCCTCGCCCGGCATCTGCAAAACTCCTCAATAATCTTTCGACAGTTGTCATATTTTAATTACTCTATTCTTTTTTGCAACTGTAATTATTTTTTCCTGTAATTTAAACATTTTATCTGATTCAGCTTTTTTTTGATGATCATGATCCGCGAGATGCAACAAGCCATGCACTAACATTCTTGAAAATTCCTCATTAACTGAAACACCAAATTCTTTTGCTTGCCTTACAATTTGTGGATAACAAATATAAAGTTCGCCAAAAAAAGGGCCCGCCACTATCCCCCCTTTTCTCAAGGAGAAAGAAAGCACATCGGTAACTTTATCTTTTCCTCGAAATTTTTTGTTTAACTTTTTTATAATATTTTCCGAAACGATTGATACTTCTGTTATACCACAAATTTTTTTCTCAAAACTTGCGGCCAAATCTACAATTTTTTCTACTTGCCCTTTACTAACCGGACACGAAACTTTTTTATAATAAAGAATCTCAGCCATACTTATGGTACCAGCGGAACTTCCGCACCGGGTGCTGTTTCGCGAATAACTTTTTGTTCCGGTAAAACTGCTCCACTCTCACTTGGCAATCTAAAACTTCTTGCCATCATATTTATCACATCGCGATAATTAACACTGCCGGAACCGATGACATGATAAATCAGCACGTAAATCTTTTCTCGATCTTCAAAATAATAAACCAAATTATCATTTCGAGCGCGGCCGGGGCCTTTAAAAACTGTCATGAAATCTTTAAGAGAACCAAGCTGTTCACCCTTTGCCCAATTCGCAAACCAACTATCAAAAGTTTCTCCGATTTTTTTATCAAACACCCGCACCTCTACGTTTTCACCGGTAATCGTACTAAATAGAACATCACGATAATCTGGATCAACATTGCCGATCGCCCAAGAGGTCGGATAATATATTTTATAATTAAATCGAGGATTCAAAAATTCCTTTACTGCATCGGTTGTAATGAGTCGAGTTGGCGCAACAACTGACGGACTATATAGATAAAATATTTCCGTACCATCTTCGTAGCCATCAGCGTCTGAATCAGCTTTACTTGGGTCAGTTTTAAATAATTCTTCCTCTGTGTCAGTTAGCCCGTCTTGGTCTAAATCCGCACTATTACCGAGCAAAATAGAAGGAAATTCTAGCGCTCCACCGTCCAAAGCTTGGGTAGTTGTCGAAGAAACTGCCGGCTCCTGCTCAGTTGAACTCGCGACTTCTGGTGTGGTTGTAGGAATTAACTCCGGTACAACTATTGGTACAGGATTTTGTTTTACAGTTTCTACCTGTTTTGCCGGAACCTTGGGCGGCACTGCCCGCATCGTTCGCCAATAATAAAAACCAGAACCTCCCAAAAATAAGATAAATAACGAAGCCGCCGCGAGTGCCATTAATTTCCAATTACCAAAAAAACCGACAGCTGTTTTTGCTGATACAGCCACACTTGGCATAATTGGTTTTGGCGCTAATGACAAAACCTTACTTGGCGGAACAACTGCTGCTGCAGGTGCCGGACCAAAACTTTTTTCGACATTACGAAATTTGATGACCGGATTTCCGCCACCATAAAACTCATCCGGAATAGTATAAACGGTCAACTTTTGATCTATCTCAGATTCTTCAACCGTTTTTTTGGATTTGCTCCAAAACATAATTTATTTAATTTCAGCTTTTATTACATTATTGGTATAAATCAAATCAGAACTTGATACGGTAGTTGTAACAAAACGGACAATCGGCATCGGCGGAGCAAATTTACCTGGCCCACGCGGATTAAAACCGTTTAAAATTTCTGATCCGTCCAAATAACCATCACCATCAGTATCAGCTTTAAGCGGATCAGTAAGCCAAATTTTTACTTCATCAGAATCACTAAGGCCATCACCATCGGTATCAGCTTTTTT